>Ga0315289_10004696_pt1 | contig 20294 bp, 13 predicted proteins | sample YL17G11_40_MG_FD_203452 | JGI IMG/M metagenome (GOLD analysis project Ga0315289, IMG submission 203452) | Sediment microbial communities from Yellowstone Lake, YNP, Wyoming, USA - YL17G11_40 | ecosystem: Environmental > Aquatic > Freshwater > Lake > Sediment | place: USA: Wyoming | collected... | reverse complement strand
GCAAACGCTGAATATGACGAGCCGGCGCAAAAAAATGGTGCACTGCTGAAAATTTCATACTAACTCCGTTTCAAAATTCCAACTCAGATATTTTTCATTATCAGGTCGGGTTTGTTTGAAGTTATACCGTCAACTCCCATTTTTTTAACTTTTCGGGCAACAGATATATCATCTACAGTCCACGTATAAACCTTAAGACCCGCTTTGTGTGCTTTCTGAACAAATTTTTTGCTCAGCCCTGCCCAGTGGACGTCAATTCCATCGAGATGACGTTCTTTTGCAGCGGCAATCAGTTCCGGACCGTGGAGTATCCATTTGTCGGTTGTTTTATCCTTTTCTGTCATAACGAGCCAGTACGCAGGAATGTCCGGCATAAGTTTTTTCGCTTCTGTTACTACATCTATGTTAAAGCCTATAACTACTATCCGGCTTCGTTTGCCGCTTTTGCTGATAATCCACTCCAGATACGGCAGAACATCCTTGCCGCATTTTATTTCTATCAGTAGTTTCCTGTCAGCAGGCATTGTCTCGACAATATCAGCCAGCAGCGGTATTTGCTGGCCGGTATATTTTACATCTTTAAATGAACCGACGTCTAATAAGGCAATTTCGGAATAATTCATATCGTTAACGTTGGCATCGATGCCGCCTGTACGCTTCGTATTCCTGTCATGTATAACAACTATTTGATTATCGCTGGTCAGATGAATATCACATTCTGCAGCAGGGGCTTTCAGTTGCCAGGCAAGAATAAATGAGGCTTTTGTATTTTCAGGCGCCACTGCAGAAGCTCCACGATGGGCAATTATCATGGGTTGACACCCCTGAAAAAAAAGGACTAACGAACCGGTACTAACAGCTACAAGACACTTTTTAAGTGCATTTTCTATGGTTTTCAACTTGCGTCCTTAATTTTACTTGTCTATAAGAGGTCGTACCAACAATGTCCAAAGCTGATAACCGGTCTCGTTAATATGCAGACCGTCCGGTAAAAATATATCCTTACGAGGGTGGCCGGATGAATCCAGCATCACTTTTGATACGTCAACAAAGTATATATTCGGCTGTTTTTCACAATAGCTGCGGATAAGGCTATTTGCTTTCTGCATCTGCGACCAGAACTTCCATCGGTCGATGCTCGGTTTGATTGAAATGGTGATTATTCTTGTTTTGGGTAATGCCTTGCGTACTTTTATGATAAAAGCCTTGAAATCTGCAAAAATCATTTCAGGGTTTTTGCCGTCTGCAGTATCATTATCGCCTGCATAAAAGACAATCGTTTTTGGGTTATATGGGATAACAATTCGGTCGGCATAATATACTGAATCAATTATATACGAGCCGCCGAAGCCGCGATTAATAGTTTCAATATCACTGAACCACTTTTTTGTATTCCATCCTCTAATACTGGAACTACCGATGAACAGTACGGCGTTTTGAGGAGGCGGGGTTTTACTGTCTTGTTCTTTGAACTTTTGGATGTCTTCTTTCCACTTGTCAGGATGTGCAAACCTTGTCAGTGAATCATTGTGAAGTATTTTTTCCCGATGATTCAGTGCCTGACTATTTGAGCATCCGGCCAGGCAAACAAATAATGACAGGCAAACAATTGCCGAAACAATCGGATTAATGTTTTCCGAATCGAGCATGCCAAACCTTTCCAAGTTCAAATTTGGTTAGACTAATCGGTTATGTGCAAGTATTTACACATAGATTATAATGTTATTTATCTAAACTTCAAGAGTTGACCACCAAAATTTTTAAATATGGAATAATTTTTATAACATATTATATTCCATAGCCTTATGAAAAGACAACCTCAAAAAACAACCTTATTTTATAATTTTTTTAAGAAAAATGACAAATTTATGGTTGACAAAATAGGGAAAACCTGCCATAATTCTTTTGTGCAAGTGCTTGTTTAAGACATTTTTGTATTTGGAGAGAAGATTTTGGCTGTTGGAGTATCGAGTTTGAAGGATGTTGCCCAGGCGGCACATGTGTCGGTTCCTACGGTATCGCGTATTCTTCGAAGAAAGAACATCAAGCGGTTTTCCGAGGAGACCTGCAAAAAGGTTTGGGAAGCAGCGGCTCGTCTTCGTTATCGGCCCAATATGCTCGTAAAGGGTCTGCAAACCGGTCTTACACATACTATTGGAGTTATGGTGCCACCGTTTGACTCATACTGGTCTGCAATTCTTTATGGTATTCACGACACGCTCATATCTGTTGACTATGTTCCAATTACCCTCTGGGTTCGGCATGGAGACAATTATCCCAGAAGTGGTCCATTGGACGATTTGGAGCAGATTCACCGACTTATAGACCGTCGTATAGATGGCGTCATAATGTGGCCGCCAATCACACCCGATTACTATGCCCACAACGAAGAACTGACAGCGAGAAATGTGCCGGTTGTAACCATCGACCACGAATTACCGCCGCAGTACGGTGCTGATTCGATAACGACAGATGAGGAACATGGCGCACAGCTTGTAGCTAAACATCTGCTCGGTCTGGGGCATCGCCGAATAGCACATCTTGGCGATACAGGGCTTGACACTTACAGTTGGGCACAACGCAGGCGCAAGTTTTTTGAGCAGCAGATAGCCGCGGTTCCAAGAGCTTCCTGTATTACTACTGAAAAAGCCAAAGAAGCCAATGGTTTTGAAATTGCTAAAAGAGTACTGATGGCAAACCCGCGGCCGACAGCCGTTTACGCCGCAAGTGACCTGCTTGCACGATATGTTTATCTGGCTGCGGCCGAGTTGAAACTGCGAATTCCCGAAGATGTTTCGGTAGTAGGTTTTGCAGACCTTGACTTTGCATCCCTTATGATGCCGTCACTAACATCAGTGCGGCAAAAAGGCTACGAAGTGGGACGCAGGGCGGCGAAGTTGTTAATTGACCGTATTCAGGGCAAATTTGCGCAGAATGGTATTCAGAACTTAAAAATGAGTTGCGAACTGGTAGTGCGGGAGTCCACGGGACCCGCGCGTCAGGATTGATAAGAGTTAGTTTTATAAGAATAGTAGAAGGTAAATTATTAGGAGGTGAGAAATGAAAACGAACTGGAAGTCAGTAAAGTTAATGGTTGTTTTGCTGGCAATCGCCAGCACGGTGCAAGCTGTGGACATTCTGGAGAATTTTGAGTCCTATGCGGACACCAATGCACTGCAACAGGTCTGGAAGGAGAGAAATCCGACAGTCGCCACACTGAGCCTTGAAACAACCGAGGCCAAAGACGGCACACAATCAATGGTTATAGACTACAATTGCCACAACACCCCATACTGGTCAGAGGCGTGTAGAATATTCACTGCTGCACAGGACTGGTCGGCATATAACACCTTAAACGTATGGATTAAAGGTTATATCGGGGCTGTTCCAGGCCACGACGCTAATCAGTCCCAAGAGGATATGTATACAGTCATTTATCAGGCCGGGGATGGATATCCCAATCCGGTTGACCACAACCAGCTGAGTATGCTGGGCAAGGTTCACGTTTACCGCGCCACAAAGATAGCAGATTGGACGCTTTTCCGGTTCAATTTGGGACAGAGTTTTGAACCAATGACAAATGTTCGTGCAATTGGAATTGGAGTGCGGCCGGATTCATACGGAGCTGGAATTGTTAAAATTGACGCCATATCGCTCGAAGAAGAAAGCTATGGCGGTATAATTAATAATTTTGAGGGTTATGCGGACACAAATGCGCTACGGGATTCGAATGATGTTAGGGAGGGAAACTCGGTGAACCAGACTATGACATTGGTGCTCGATGTAAATGATTCTAATGTCCTGGAAGGTCATAAATCCCTTAAATTTGCTTTTGATAATGGCATTGCCCCCAATTGGTCTAAAGTTATGTTTGCACTTCCGAAATCTATTAGGTATGCCTGGGGCCCTAAGACCTTTAATTACGGTATGAACTATAATCCTCTGACCGTGAACTTCAAAGTGATAGATCCTGAAGGCAGAATACAGGTAGTGCTGATTGGCACGGATTATTACCCCAAAGCTACATACCATTACCCAGACGAGGTCAATGGTCCTACGTACCGTGTACCGGCAGGTGATTGGATTCGCTGGGATATTAATCCGCAGTCGGTTTATGATCCCAATGATCCGGAGGAACTGTACACTGAGCTGGATGCCATAATGCGTGTTGAAGTTCAGTTTATACCGATTGACTATGGCACAGGGCTGGTTTATCTCGATGATATCCATGTGAACAATTGCGCTGACGGCGCTGATAACCCGTCACCTACCGGCGATCTGAGAGCTGATTTCAATAAGGACTGCGTGATTGACTTTATGGATTATGTGGCCTTTGCCGAACACTGGCGCCAAACCGGATGTGTTGCCCCGGACTATTGCGGCGGAGCAGATTTCTTAATCGGCCCCAGCGGCGGCACTCGAAACGGCAAAGTTGACTTTGCAGATTTGGCCATAGTCACCTATCGCTGGCTGGAGTGTAATATGCTCTTTCAGGGCGATTGTTTCTAATGGAAGTATGATTTAGGTTTTATGAGTATCAGAATATTAATATTTATGTTGGTTTGCTGTATGTGCGCTGCTATGGCAAAGGCTGTAGATATCGAAATTGATGCAAATAATGTCTCGCATCAGTTTGCAGGCTTCGGCGCACAAATATGGTCCGGCGATACACGGGTGGAGTCAATCCTCTCATCGCTGCATATGAAGTATGTGCGAATGAAATTTGGCGGAGCCTGGACTCCGCCTACGGATGCTACGCAGGCACAAATGGATGCCTATGTGGCAACGAAGTATGATGGAGATAACAATATCAGAACCACATACGAAATTACGAACCGGCTTGGCATCAAGGTCATTGCAAATCTTTTCGAGGGGCCAGCGGCGTGGCTTGGCAGCGGCAATCGTCTTAAGAGCGATAACTTTGATGACATTGCCCGTATGTGGGGCTCGATAGCGTACTATATGCAGAATCACAATATGCCCATAAGCTATATCGAGATGTTCAATGAGCCTGAAGGCGACTGGAACGTTTACGTTCCAGGAGCTGATTACAATACGGTTGTAAAGCTGTTACGGCAGGAACTCGATTCGCGAGGTCTGACAAGTGTACAAATCTGCGGACCTGGTCTTGCATATCTTTATAACGCTCCCTATTGGTTCGATGACCTTGATACGGCAGGTGTAGCCGCCCTCGGAGCATGGTCGACGCACGCATGGGATGAGGGCTGGGGACATACCGATGCATTGCCCAGCTTTCTTGATTCAAGATACAAAGATTACTTTGATGCCTCTATCCTGACCAAAGATCCTTGCCGCAGCAAGCCGGTTATCATTACCGAATATGCAACCGGCGTACTGACATACAACGGTGTGACGTTTTCAAGTGCTGATGCTCCAGACTCAAACCAGTTTGCCGAGCGATGTTATGAGAACACTCTGACGTTACTTAATGATGGTGCAAACATACTTTCATATTGGCAGGCGGCAGATCACGATTGGATGTCCGGCGGAATGAGCGGTATGATGCGACGGCAAGGTTTAGGATCGACATTACGACCGGTATATTACGCATTCTTGACATTGGCGCCGTATATACCGGACAATGCGATGGTGATAACAAAGACCTGGAACGACCCGCTTATCAGCGCTGCTGGTTTTATCGGCAACGGTCAGCTTGCGCTGGCTTTTGCCAATAGCACTGCTGATACGGTAAATCGCACTGTTCGTATAACCGGCGTAACAAGTCTTGCCATCACATCAGCTCTGGCTTTTGTAGCGGGTGCGGTAATCAACAAGACTTCAGAAGTCAGCTTTAATTATGCTACCGGCAGTATGGATATTTCTTTGCCTCGCGAGAGTACATTGACGGTAGTGGCGGTGGTGAATGAGTGCAGCGCGACGCTGGCGGGCGACCTCAACGGCGACTGCAAAGTTACGTTTTCAGATTACGGCAAAGTTGCGGCCGACTGGCTTAAAGATAATCGCAACCCCGAAGAAGGTGATGTTATCGAAGATTTTGAGTCTTATTCCGATACAAATTCGTTACACACAAAGTGGGTACCATATGATACTGCTACACTTACGCTTAATACGACCATTGCACACAGCGGCGGCAAGTCTATGAAAATGGATTATAACAACGCCAACTCACCCTACTATGGAAAGGCTTTGCACTGGCTTGTGGGCAGCGGCATCGGCGTTGATTGGACGGCTTATGATACGCTGACGCTGTGGTTCAAGTGTACCGTGTCAAAAGAACCATTGAAGGTCCATATCGTCAACAAATATGGCACGAATATTCTGCAGGTGCCTTACGGCACACCGCAGGTGGGCGACTGGACTCGTTGGGATATTGATTTGAGTCCTATACCTGCAAATCAAAAGACCCAGATTGGACGTGTAGATATCTTCTTTACCGCCAGCAACTACGGCTCGGGCACTACATATTTTGACGATATCACGGTCTATGACAAGGATGCCCTTGTCTGCTCGGACTATCCTGATGGCGATGTCAATCAGGATTGCGTAGTGGATTTTAAAGACATTAAAGTGCTTGGTGAAAACTGGCTGACCTGTACATTGATTGAACAGGCGGACTGCTGGTAAATTTGAATTTTTGCAACTTTGAGTGCGCTATGATGTAAATTGAAAATTTAAGAAGGGGGTATTTGATATTGGGTGTGTTGCCCAATACTTTCAAAATACCCGTGGACGGTTACGAATTTTTAATTAGATAGTTTTGGAATATAAGAGCCGTTTTATTGGAATGAAAAAGCAGTTATGGAGGTAAAGTCAACACTCCGACAGCGTGTCGGAGGATGATTAATAGTTACTATTTTTTGAGCAACGTGACGGTGAATGTGGTTATGTTTTGGAAAAGAAGGATTGAATGCCAAAGAGTGTAAAGGACATACTCCGAATGCAGTCAGAGTTTGGATGTGTGTCTTGTAAAATTTTATGGTGTTTTAGGTTCGAATGTTAAACATTTAAAGGTCGTATTTTTTTTGGAAGGAAGCGTTTTATTATTAACTTTTTTTTGGAGGAAAAGAAAATGAGAAGAAGAATTGTATGTTTAATGTTTGTCTTGGTCATTGCAGGCTGGTGCAGCGCAACGACTCTAAATGATTTCGAGTCGTATGCAGATACGCTTGCGTTGAAAGCTGAATGGACAAACACCGCCAATCTGACGTTAGCACTTGCGACGAACCCACCGGACCCCAACGTATATGGCGGCTTAAAGTCGATGAGGTACTCCTACAACTGCGGAGCTTCACCGTATTACGCCAAGAGTGAATACCGTCTGCCCGGTGTTGTGTGGGGAGTCAGCGGCGTTGACTGGAGAAATGAGGCCAATCTGTCATTTATGTACGAGGTAACCAAGGTAAAAGAGCCGCTCCACATTAAGATTATGGATTGCTATGGTGCTCAGCTGTATGATTGGAATCTCGGTACTGTACCAGTTGGCCCGTGGAAAGAAGCTGTCCTTGATCTCCAGGCTAATTTGACACAGGCACAGCTTTATACAGTTGGCAGGTTAGACATTGTTATGATTGCAGTGAATTATGGCACAGGTATAATTTACTTTGACGACTTCAAGACTACAGTTATACCAGAACCTGCAACGCTTGCTATGCTTGGTGTTGGCAGCCTTGCTCTGATTAGAAGACAAAGACGATTCTAATATCGAAGGAAACGGTAACAGGAATGGTGCCGCGGTTTTCCCCGCGGCGCCGTTCCGGCCGTAAAGCAGTTACGGCGGTAAAGATTTAGAAAGGGCTTAGTATGAGAGCGCGCGAGAAAAACGGTTTTACGCTTGTAGAATTACTGGTAGTGATATCAATCATAGCCCTGCTGCTTGCGGTGCTTATACCTGCCCTGAGTCGCGCCAAAAACCTTGCACGGAGGGTAGTATGCAGCGCTCAAATAAAGGATAGTCAGACAGCATTTTTGGCCTATGCCTCCGCGGAAGGTGAAGGCAAACTGCCGATAGGAGCAATGGGTGCCGGAACAAAACCTGTACCAGACTATTATATGACCGGAGATGGGTGGAGTATGCTTAATTATATTACAGAGCCTACTTGGCTAGCGTTAACAAAATATATAAAAGACACCAGAACGATGATTTGTAATAGTTTCGCCTTGACAAAGGACGTAAGAAATGATCCAGCTTTTAAAGGCAGTCCTTACGTTCCGACCGGAAGCACCTGGAATCCTCCCGCTTATAAATTGGGCTATAATTATCATGGCGGACACTTCGCAGAGAAATGGCCCGCACCGAGAAGTGCTGCTACCAAGCCGTGGGTATCGCCCTATCGAATAAGTGATCCTGGCAACCTCATTTTGTTCAGTGATATGATAACCATGTCCGATAACGCATACGGCACCTTTATCGCGCATACTCCCAGAGGCGGAATAACCGGAACTGTTATTGGTCAGGATCCGATGAAACTGGCGCCAAACGGCGGCGGCAACATAGGAAAACTTGATGGCTCCGTGTCGTGGAAATCGATTAGGGATATGGAGCGCCATCACAGAGCGAAAAATTTCGGCATAAACTACGCAGTTCAGCCCTATACCGTTACTTCTTTCGGATATTGGTGAGATCTTTGAACTCATACAAACTATGCTTGTGCCGGAAGAAGATACCATAATAATTCGTTTGGCGTATAATGCCCTTTGGTTTGCCTTTATTGGGGCAGGATGCGCTTTTTTTATTTTATGGATAGTAATCATATAATTATAATTCAGCCGGAGGTTATATGCAATATCTTGGAATAATGGATTACTTTATCATTGTATCGTATTTTCTTTTTTTGGTTGGCCTGGGGCTTTATCTAAGCAGAAAAGCTTCAAAAAGCATTGACGAGTATTTCCTTGGAGGCAGGAAACTGCCGTGGTGGGCATTGGGGGTCTCCGGTATGGGCTGGTCGGTGGATGTTACGGGAACTATGCTTATTGTTTCCCTGCTGTATCTGTTTGGACCTCGCGGTTTACTTATCGAGTTTCGCGGCGGAGTGCCATTAGGTCTGGTTTTTACTATGATATGGACGGGTAAATGGCACAGACGGTCAGGCTGTATGACCGGGGCTGAATGGATGTCTTTCAGATTCGGCAATTGTTTCGGAGCGAACTTTGCGCGAATTGCCAAGGTGATTGCATTGATAGTGTTCACTGTGGGGATGCTTGGATATGCGGTAAAAGGCACCGGCTTATTCTTTTCAATGTTTATCCCCTTGTCGCCGATGCAGTGTTCTCTGATTATAATTGGAGTTACGACCATTTACACGGTTATGTCTGGTTTTTATGGCGTTGTATTATGTGATTTACTTCAGTGCGGATTGATATTGATTGGTATGGCTGCCATAACGATATTGGCCGTGTTAAAAATTGCCCATAGCGGCGGCGATTTGGCCGGCCTTACTCAGACAGTTACACACTGTAGCCAGTGGCTCTCATCATTTCCTCAAAAGGTTGCGGTTATGCCCAAAGGCTATGAGGTCTATGAGTCGCTGTTTATGTTTACTGTTTTCTTGTTACTTCGCAATATAATAATGGGTTTTGGCACCGGTGATGACCCGCATTATTTTGCGTCAAAAAATGAACGAGAATGCGGCAAAGTTGCCTGTTTGTGGATGTCCTTGAGCACATTCCGTTGGCCGATGATGATAAGTTATGCGGTGCTGGGAATGTTTATAGTTAAAGATATGTTCCCTGACCAGGCGGTTCTCAGCCAAGCTGCAATACTTATTAAACAGCAGCTTGGCAATATCAGCCAGGCCGGATGGGCTGGTTCTTTATCGAGCATAATGAATAGTCCTTCCTCCTATCCAGCCGAATTTATAGCCGGTCTTAAGGGTTTATTGGGGCAGAACTGGACGGCTAAACTTCATTTGCTGAGTTTTGATGGAACCATAAACGCGGAAAAAATAATGCCAACGGTTCTTCTTTACGGCGTTCCAATGGGCTTGAGAGGCCTTATTTTTGTATCGCTGCTTGCCGCTGGTATGTCCACTTTTGATGTGACTATTAATAAGGCCGTATCGTTTTTTACAAGAGATATATATCAGAGATATATGCGTCCCAAGGCAGTTCACAGAGAATTGATGTGGGCAACGTATTTATTTACGATTATTCTGGTGGTTGTCAGTTTCGGCATGGCCTATACCGTCAAAACCATTAATGATATCTGGGGCTGGATTACGATGGGACTGGTTTCCGGATTGTCGGTGCCTTCTCTGCTGAAAATGTACTGGTGGCGTTTCAATGGCGGCGGTTTTGCTATCGGTACCATGGCCGGTATTATTGGCGCTGTTGTCCAGAGGATGTTTTGGCCCCAGCTTCCTGAACAATGGCAGTTTGTGATACTGACGCTTTTTGCGGCAGTCTGTTCAGTTATAGGCACATACGCCACAAAGCCCACGGACGGCAAAGTGCTGGAAAACTTCTATAAAATCACAAGACCATTTGGATTTTGGAAGCCATTACGGCATATTTTAGCTGATGATGTCAAGGCGAAGATGAGGAAAGAGCACAGGAATGATCTACTTGCACTACCTTTTGTGGCGACCTGGCTGGTAACGATGTTCCTGATGCCTATGCAGCTGATTATCAGACAATATAAGGCTTTTAGTATTACGCTGAGTCTTTTTATTATCAGCGTAATTTTTATATACATCTTCTGGTACAGGAATCTTCCTTCCGAAGACGACGTAAGGATTACGGCGGAGCATTTAGAGCGTCAGGCTGCCGATCAGAAAGGAGATAGTTTGTGAGAAAAGTCGTAAAATCCATATTTTACGCCGGTTTAATTTTTATAACATTGTCTTTGACAGTCAGAACGTCTTTGGCGGTGTCGCATAGTTATTCTATCGCCGTATTGAAAGATGACGCGAATTACAAAACGAAGGTGATAGCCGACAGTATAATGTCGGCTTTAACCTGGAATGGTTTTGCCGCTGATTTTATCACATACCAGACTCTTTGCAGTAAAGACGGTTTGGAGAAATACGACTGTCTGGTCCTTACCGACAGCTCCCGGTTTCCTGCCCTTGGACGCGGCAACTTATTGGCTTTCCTCAAAAGAGGGTCGGATATGGTTCTGCTTGGAGGGATGGCTTTTAAGGAAGACATCTGGCAGATGGGCAATAAATGGGACACAATGAAGCAGCTTCTTCAGAACATAAAAGACCCCAACAATGTTGGTTCCCGCAGGATTCTTTTCGATTTTGAAGACGGCAACTGGGCGGGCTGGAAACGAGGCGCTACGAAAAAAGAACACCTAACCCTGCTGTTATCAGACAAGGGCGTTGACGGTAATTGTATGAAGATGGATATTAAAGATATATCAGACTATGAATGGGATAATTTTACGAGTCTGGCACCGGACAATATCCCTGCAAGCCATAACGTTTTTGTTTTTTATGCGCGTGCCACTCCTCAGACAAAATATCTGATTTTTGAAGTAATTAAACGGGACGGCTCACGATGGATTAGTTCGGTGGAGGTTACGCCGGATTGGCGGGAACATGTTGTTATGCTCAAAGATTTTAATTTTTTTGAGTCTGCTTCCGGGGACAAACAAAAGACCGGCGAATTAAATAGTATTGCGGACGTGAATAAAATTTCGCTTGGTCTTGCTTATGGCATAATGCCACATATAAGCGGCGACCACACTATATGGATAGACCAGCTCGCAACAGGCGTGTTGAAATTACCCGACGGCCCTAATAAGGATATGAAACCGCTTGGGCTGCCGGTTTTCGAGGATCGCGACATTTATTATTTTCAAAATGCCCCCACTATGGTTACGTATGAAAACCAGGACATACTCAAATCCAGGCTGAAAACAGCCGGTAGTTATACAGGCATTTCCGCCATTGCTTTTGAATACCCTGAAGTTTCAAGATACATTCCATTGTTAGAGGTGCAGGACAAATATTCCCGAAAAGTTGGTTTTGCCTGCGGGCTGCTGGTCAATTATGCTGGCGATTTTAAAAACAGTCACTGGCTGCTGTTCGGTATTGACTCTTCGGACTTTTACTGCAGCAAGGAGTTTCTGGATACGGCTGTCGAGCTTCTAAACAGGATAAGACAAAAAGACCTTCCCGCCGGATTTGCACAGGAAGACGCCGCTAATGAAAAAAAATGTCTCGCTATTGCCTCGCCGGCGCCGGCGGACTATATTAAACTAAGCAAAGACAAAAAACATTTTATTTTACCTGACGGCCGGAAATTCTTTGCGTTAGGCTGCAACTATATCGGTCCGTTTGAAAGAAAATGTGAGTATGGCGAGGATTATTTCAACTCAAAACGATTAGAGGATGATTTCAAAAAAGCTAAAGATGCCGGCATAAACACATTCAGGTTCTGGAACTTTCGTATTGAGAGGTATCCCGAGAGACTGAAGACAATAATAGAACTTGCAAGGAAATATCAGATATATCTCATATTACAACCAAAGGACCATCCTTTGCCGACAGATAAGGAGTTAATGGATGTGTTTGGGAAATGTGCGACGCTGGCAGGCGGCGAGACTATTGTGTTGGGTTATGACCTGATGAATGAGCCGTATGTGACAACGGTAGGCTCTGTAAGCGTTGACGGAGAACCGTCTGAGATATTAAAGCAGAAGGTTTACGAGAGGTATTCGGCAAACTATTTTGATAAGAAGTGGGTGGATGAACTTGTCAAGGAGCGGAGCGGCTGGCCGGAGCTTGGAGACTGGATAAAAGGCGACGATGCGAGAAATCTTTATGCCGCTTTTTCGATGTTCAGGCAGTATATTGAAAAATACAATCCTCCTCAGGATTATTCCTGTCTTTACGGTCTTGACGGCAGATTGCCAATAGAGGCTGATTATAAAGAATTCATTTCCGCCCTCGACAAAACTTTCAGAGACTGGATACTTTTCCATAAAAAGGCTATAAATCAATTCGATAGTAATCACTTTATTACTGTTGGTTATAATACGTCTTTGGCGGCGTTGCCCACAAATGGTCTGCTGGATTTTACGTCTCATCATATATACCAGATGCCTTATTCATACCAGGATATGCAAAAGAGCATTACAACTTTTGACAGGTTGAGAGCTTTTTGGCCGAACAAACCAATTACTATCGGCGAATTCGGTTTTTCAAGCGGCATAAAATTGCCTGATGACACCTATCTTGGTCAGTGTGCCGCAAGTGTTGCCGAGATGATTATATATTTATATGCCTTTGCAAATGACTATTCAGGGGCTTATCTCTGGATGCTTTCAGAGTGGCCACTCGCGAATATGAGGTATAATGCACACTGGATATCACAGGACAGACAGCTATATGAATCCCGCTTTGGAATGTATTATTATGATGGCACGCCACAAGGCCAGCCAAAGCCTATAGCACATGCCACGAAATTTTTCAGAGGATATATCGATACTCATTCGCCCGGGGATGGGACTTTAGACGTTGTTCAGGCTGATACACCGATAAAGACCGGTTATGTATTTACCGATAAAGATGCTTTGTTTGTAGGAAACACTAAATATGATTCTAAACGTTTGAAATTTCAAAGCTCTTTGCCTGTTAATGTTATGCTAACATGGAATACTGAACAGTTGAAAATTATGGCAACGGCAGATGTTGAAATTGCCGTTAATCTGTCGGAGTTTGGCTTTTCCAGTGTTGCCAACTTTAGTATGGACGGGCAGTATGATTCACTTGTAAGAGATGGCAACATAATTAGGTTGAAATTACTTGAAGGGCAAACAGTGACGTTTTTCTTAAAAAAGGAGCGGCATGAAACTTACACGATGGAAAAACAACCCGATAATCAGCCCAAATCCCAAAAATAAATGGGAAAGTCTTGTTACGACTAATCCCGCTGCCTGGTATGATGAAAGCAGCGGCGAAGTGAAGCTTATTTATCGTGCCGCCGGCGATGATGACGAACATTATATTTATCTTGGGCTTGCCGTGAGCAAGAATGGTTATAATTTTGTTCGTAAGGGAGATAAACCCTTAGTTTCACCTGTTCGCGATGTCAACCTCGGCTGCCTTGAAGACCCTCGGATAGTGAAGATGGATGGGCTTTATTATATAACTTTTGCATTTCGCCCCTTTGCGCCCGGCAAATACTGGATTGCTGGCGAAAAGCGGAAATATAATCCTCCGGTTTTTTCTGCCGGTTTTCCTCGTTCATTTCGTGAGAACCTTTCCGGTACCGGATTGTTGATTTCATCCGACCTTAAGGAATTTAGTTATGCCGGCAGACTTAGCGATCCTGCATACGATGACCGCGATGTGATAATTTTCCCTGAAAAAATAAAAGGCAAATATGTAACATTGCATCGGCCGATGGAATGGTGTGGCAAAGATTACGGCACAGATTACCCGGCTATGTGGATTGCCTTTTCAGACGACCTGCTCGCCTGGAAAAATCTTAAATTGCTGGCAAAGGGAAAGCATGACTGGGAACAGAAAATCGGAGGCTCTACTCCGCCGATAAAAACCGAACATGGCTGGCTTGTTTTGTACCACGCTGTCGGCGAAGACAAATTTTATCGCGTCGGAGCAATGCTGCTCGATTTGGAAAACCCTCTCAAAATTCTCCATCGCAGTCCTGACTGGATATTTCAGCCCGAAGAGCCGTACGAGACGAAGGGCTTTTACAATGGGGTGGTTTTCCCCTGTGGAAATGTTGTAATTGACAATAAATTGTTTATATATTATGGTGGTGCGGACAAGTATGTCTGTCTGGCCACCTGCGACCTTGGTGAGTTGCTTGATTATTTACGGTCTTGTCCTGAATAGGAGATAGTAACAATGGCTGGTGGACTTACAGAAACGATTAGTGGTATAGTAAAGGGAAAGATGGAAACAATTAAAAAATTGCTGATGCCTTGGGAAGAGCGGCTGGCCGGATGCTGCGATGTTGTCTGGCGGTCGCAGCGGAATCCGATTATACCTCGGAATTTATTGCCGAACTCCAACAGCATCTTCAACAGTGCTGTTGTGCGTTTTGGTGACGGCTTTGCCGGCGTGTTTCGTTGTGACGACAAGGCAAGGCGGATGCAGCTTCACGCCGGTACAAGTGCCGATGGTGTCAAATGGCATATCAATCCTGACCGGATAAAATTCAAATGCGACGATAAAGAACTGAACAGATGGGAATTCGGCTATGATCCGCGAGTCTGCTGGCTTGAGGACCGGTATTATGTAACTTGGTGTAATGGTTATCATGGTCCTACTATCGGTATCGCGTATACGCATGATTTTGTTGACTTTCATCAGCTTGAAAATGCATTTCTGCCGTTCAACCGCAACGGCGTATTATTCCCGCGTAAAATCGGCGGCAAATTCGCAATGCTCAGTCGTCCGAGCGATGGCGGCCATACGCCTTTCGGCGATATCTTTTACAGTCAGAGCCCTGATATGATTCACTGGGGCTGCCATCGTTTCGTAATGGGTACAACATTCGGTTGGCAGGCGACTAAAATCGGTGCAGGTCCCATACCAATCGAAACGCTGGAAGGTTGGCTGTTGTTCTATCATGGTGTTCTTGCCTCATGCAATGGATTTGTATATAGTATGGGAGCGGCATTGCTCGACCTGGAACAGCCGTGGAAGGTCCGTTATCGAAATACGTCCTACCTTCTTTCTCCCCAGCAGAACTACGAATGCGTCGGAGATGTGCCGAATGTCGTTTTTCCCTGTGCTGCTCTATATGACAAGTCTGCTGGTCATATAGCAATTTATTATGGCGGCGCTGATACTGTAACTTGTCTGGCCTTCTGCAAACTGGATGAGATACTGGAGTTTCTAAAAAATGATAATTGTATCAAATAACCTTGTTTGTTAGCGTGTTTTTAAGGGAACCTCTAAGTATTGGAGGAAGGCGGCAGACGGATTAAAGTATTTGCAAGTGGTTTCACGGACATCAGTGGTGTCTGACGTCAGCAAAAGTGGCACAGTTTGAGACATTTGGTTAAGAGAGAGTTTCAAGAGGTTTCCAGGGGGAAAGGAAAACAAATGAAAAAAAACATTCTCGTACTGATTGTCCTGTTTTGCATGACCACCGTTTTCGCAGCTGACAGCAATAATGTTTTTAAAAAATTTGTCTATTGCCAGGCTGATAAACTGATGGATGAGAATGGCCAACTTCGATTCATCAGTTTTAATATTCCCTGTCTGCACTATAACGAAGATAATGTGTCATTTAGCCAGACCAATCCATGGCGGCTTACGAATGAATTTGAGATAAACGATGCTCTTGAGGCTGTACGCCAGATGGGCGGGCAGGTCATACGCATATATACATTGTCGGTTCGCCGCAAGGGTGAAGACCCCAATATTCCAAGACACATCACAGTGCCGGGACAGTTTGATGAAAAAACATTCATTCCTCTGGACCGTATTCTTGCTGTCGCTAATCAAAAAGGCATCCGGGTTATAATTCCGTTTATTGACAACTGGAAATGGTGGGGAGGCATAAAAGCCTGCGCCGAGTTCAGAGGCAAAGGCGCCGGCGACTTCTGGACTGATGAACAGCTATTCGAAGACTATAAACAGATAGTAAGTTTCGTAATTAACCGTACTAATACAATTACCGGCGTAAAATACAAAGATGACAAGGCAATTCTTGCGTGGGAAACGGGAAATGAATTAGCCTGTCCTGTCGAATGGACTGCAAAGGCTGCGGCCTTTATAAAAAGTATCGACCAAAATCATCTTGTTATTGATGGGTATCATACCGAAACGCTGCGAGCTCAATCGCTTGAAGATAAAAACATAGACGTTATAACAACCCATCATTATTCTAAAAATCCTGCCGACACTATATCTCAGATAAAGAAAAATGTCCAAATGAGCGGCGGCAAAAAGCCCTATTTTGTCGGTGAGTTTGGTTTCATACCGACCAAAGATATCCAGGCGATTTTAGACGCTGTTATTGGGCAGAAAGCGGCCGGTGCGTTAATCTGGTCGCTTCGTTTTCGCAATCGAGACGGCGGATTTTACTGGCACAGCGAACCTGCCGGCGGCGATTTGTTCAAGGCGTATCACTGGCCGGGCTTTGCTTCTGGCGCAGCTTACGATGAAGAAAACCTGATGTCCCTGATGCGCAACAAGGCTTTTGAAATCAGGAATCTTGCGATTCCATCTTTTGAAAAACCAACAGCCCCCTTCCTGCTTGATATAACAGACAATTCGCAAATATCGTGGCAGGGAAGTGCAGGCGCGCAAAGTTATATTGTGGAACGGGCGACAAACAAAAACGGCCCCTGGGTTGTTGCCGCAAGAGATATATCAGATGCCGCGGTGCAATACAGACCTCTATTTGCGGATACGACCGCCGAGCCGCAAGCGGGGTGTTACTATCGTGTTAAGGCTCAAAATGCCGCAGGCGTTTCTAAACCATCCAATGTCGTCGGGCCTGTTTATGCCTTCTGCAGGACGCTCGTGGATGAGATGCAGAATTTAAGTTTGATTAAAAGCTATAAAGGCCAGATATCTATCGAAACAAAACAGGCTCGCAAGTTTAAGGAAGACATTCACCGTCTTGCCGGAAATAACGGCACAGCCGTAATCTATAATGTTAATGAACCTGTTCTTTCCTGGAAGCTCTATGCTTTTTTCCCGGACAAGATACATAATTTTAAATTCTCCGCTTCCGAAGATGGAAAAGAATTCAAGAAAATAGAGTGTGAATATACAGACTGCGGCGGCGGAAAAGGAGATTACGGTTATTACAGGCCCGTGCTTTACACGGGCGCCCTTTCGCCGAATAATTATAAGTATCTCAAAATCGAATATGCCGCAAAAGCGGAAATTGGACGTGTGGAAATAAAATATGGAAAACAATCTTCCAGATTCAGCCACACATATTCGCCGATTGGTTTTGTTAAAGGTTTTAGCTGGGGCTGGACAGGCTGGCGCGGCCAGTATCTGGGGGACGAGCCCGCCGATTCGATGAAAAAACTCGCCCGGACAAATGCCGACTGGGTTTGTATTTCTTTTGGCGCCGAAATGTAAAAACCGAATCAGCCGAAGATGTTATTCGCCAATGGTATGGAAAGAAAAGGTAATATTTTCTGCTTTTAGAGAAAAGACAATACAGTGAATATTCATCCGATAGACACTGTTATCGTAGTCGCCTATATGGTCGCGATGATTCTTATAGGCCTGTGGGTAACCCGCAAAGCGTCGAAGAATCTCGATTCGTATTTTCTCGGCGATAATATGATGCCCTGGTATATGCTCGGCATCTCGAACGCTGCCAGTATGTTTGACGTTAGCGGCACAATGTGGCTGGTCTATCTGCTGTTTGTTTATGGTCTTAAAAGCGCTTTTATTCCGTGGCTTTGGCCGACGTTCAACCAGGTCTTTTTGATGGTTTATCTTGCGATTTGGCTGAGACGTTCAAATGTCCTTACAGGCGCCGAATGGATTCGCACAAGATTCGGCAATGGCCTTGGCGCTGATTTATCTTATTTCAGCGTTGTGATATTCGCTCTTGTCAGCGTTATCGGTTTTACCAGTTACGGCTACCAGGGAATAGGCAAATTCGCCGCTGTATTCTTCCCCTGGAAGGTCTCACCGCACATTTATGCAATCGTCATCATAGGTGTAACGACTCTCTATACTATGCTCGGCGGAATGTATTCGGTGGTTATAACTGATGTGGCTCAGTTTATTATAATGTGTGTCGCTTCTGTTGCCATAGGATGGATAGCGATGAATCGCACAACGCCTGAACAGATTGCTGCCGCCGTTCCTGCCGATTGGGGAAATTTGTGGTTCGGCTGGAAACTGAATATGGATTGGAGCAATATTATGGCTTCAGTCAATAAATGCATTGAAAAGGATGGTTGGTCGTTGTTCACAATTTTTATGATGATGATATTGTTCAAAGGTGTATTGGCAAGTATGGCAGGTCCTGCTCCGAATTATGATTTACAGAGAGTTCTTTCATCCAAAAACACGAGGGCAGCCGCTCTTATGAGCGCATCTGTCTCTTTTGTTCTGTTCATACCAAGGTATCTGCTCATAGCGGGTATTGCGATTCTCGCGATAGTATTTTTCAGTCCGCAGATTCACCAGATGGGCGACAAAGTCGATTTCGAGCAGTTATTACCCTATGTAATCAGCAGATTTATTCCAGTCGGTTTGATGGGGCTGTTGCTTGCCGGCCTGCTTGCTGCCTTTATGAGCACATTCAGCGCGACTATTAATGCCGGTGCTGCTTACATCGTTAATGATATCTACAAAGGTTACATCAATAAAAACGCATCCAACAGGAAGTATGTTACAATGAGCTGTATCTTCACTGTTGTCGTTGTCATAGTTGGTATTATATTCGGTTTAATGACCAACTCGATAAACCAGTGGGTTATGTGGATTGTCGCCGGTCTTTACGGCGGATATGTGGCGCCGAATGTTTTAAAATGGCACTGGTGGCGGTTGAATGGTTTCGGCTATTTTGCCGGAATGATGGCGGGTATTGTGGCGTCTCTGCTTATGCCGATTACGCCGTATTTCAGAGATTTGTCTCCGATATATGGTTTTCCGTTTTTGCTGGCACTGAGTCTGGCGGCATCGATTTTGGGCAGCCTTTTTACACCAATTCAAAATGAAGAGACTCTGAAGAAATTTTACAGGCAGGTCCGGCCATGGGGCTTCTGGGGGCCGATACGCGATAAGGTGCTGGCTGAGAGTCCTGATTTTGTGCCAAACAAAAATTTCAGACGGGATATGGTAAATGTAGCGGTCGGCACTATCTGGCAGTTGACGTTTACACTGGCGCCTATCTATTTGGTAATAAAGAATTTCCGAGCTATGGCCGTATCTCTGGTTGTGATGATTATTACATCAATTTTTATGAAACTTAACTGGTACGATAAACTGGAGAAAAATTAACCTGATGCCAAATCCGAGTATTAAATATATTATTGAGAGTTTGAGCTATCTGTCCTCTGCAAAAATTCATCCAGCCATATAAGTCGGTTATTTTTGAAACTTGGTCCCAAACGTTTCTGATTATACACATATTTGACAATAGATTTTTTGTAGTCCAAATGCCGTAGATGCCTATAAAAATGCTATAAGAATCAAACCGGATCATGCAATGGCTTATAATAATCTCGGGTATGTCTATGAATACCTTGGGCGTTTTGAAGAAGCGATAAAATACTATAAGCAAGCTATCAAAATTAAACCAGACTTTGTCTTGGCACATGAAAACTTAGCGAACTTAGTAGACGCTCGTTATCGTTCAGGGATAACCCATCTTAAAAACGGAAATAAAGACTCGGCTCT
>Ga0315289_10004695_pt1 | contig 20294 bp, 18 predicted proteins | sample YL17G11_40_MG_FD_203452 | JGI IMG/M metagenome (GOLD analysis project Ga0315289, IMG submission 203452) | Sediment microbial communities from Yellowstone Lake, YNP, Wyoming, USA - YL17G11_40 | ecosystem: Environmental > Aquatic > Freshwater > Lake > Sediment | place: USA: Wyoming | collected... | reverse complement strand
GATACGGAGGAACGCCTCCTGCGTCATATCTCTAGGGATCCCATCCATATCGATGAAGTGCGCCGCCGTAGCGGCCTGCCCATCGCTGCCGTGAGCAGCGCTCTGGCTATGCTGGAGCTGAAGGGCCTGGTACGCCAGATAGGCCCGATGAGCTACGTGCGTACCCGCGAGGCTGGCGCCGTCTACGGAGTATGACCCCTGTGGCAAAGAGAGATAGCAGGAGCCTGGTGGTGGTGGAATCGCCCGCCAAGGCTCGCACCGTGGCCAACATCCTCGGCAGTCAGTACGAGGTGAAGGCCTCCATTGGCCACGTGCGCGACCTGCCCAGGTCGGCCCTGGGGGTGGATGTCAAGCACGGCTTCGACCCCTACTACATTGTCCCCAAGGAGAGAAGGCGGGTGGTGAGCGAGATAGCCGCCGCCAGCAAGAGGGCGCAGGCCGTCTTCTTGGCTACCGACCCCGACCGCGAGGGCGAAGCCATCGCCTGGCACCTGGTGCAGGCAGCCGGCCTGGACGAGGCATCCCTGCGGCGAGTGGTCTTCCACGAGATCACCCCTCAGGCGGTGCGGGAAGCCTTCCGTCGCCCCCGCGCCATCGATATGCAACTGGTGCAGGCGCAGCAGGCTCGCCGTATCCTCGACCGCCTGGTGGGCTATAACCTGAGCCCGCTTCTCTGGAAGAAGGTAGCACGTGGCCTTTCGGCCGGGCGGGTGCAATCGGTGGCCCTGCGCCTGGTGGTGGAGCGGGAGAGGGAGATACAGAGCTTCGTGGCCAGGGAATACTGGAGCATCGAGGCCCAGCTATCGAAGGCCGATGATCCCCAGAGCTTCCGTGCCAAGCTGACGGGGCTGGCTGGCAAGCGGAAGAAGCTGGAGATCGCCAGCCAGCAGGAGGCCGATCGCCTGGTACACCTTCTCCAGTCGGCGGCCTACGGGGTGACCTCCGTCCAGAAGAAGAAACAGGTGCGGCGGCCCTCGCCGCCATTCATCACCAGCACCCTCCAGCAGGAGGCTGCCCGTCGCCTGGGCTTCACCGCTCAGAGGACGATGCGCATCGCTCAGCAGCTCTACGAGGGGCTGGCCATCGACGGCGAAGGCGAGGTAGGGCTCATCACCTACATGCGCACCGACTCCACTCAGGTGGCCGATTCGGCCAGGGAGGAGACGCGGGCCTATATTCGGGAGAAGTTTGGCCAGCCTTACCTGCCCCACTCGCCCCGCGTGTACAAGAAGAAGGTGAAGAGAGCGCAGGAGGCTCATGAGGCCATCCGTCCTACTTCCACCTATCGCGAGCCGGAGAAGGTTCGGCCCTACCTCAACCGCGAGCAGCACCGTCTGTATGCCCTCATCTGGCAGCGAATGGTGGCCAGCCAGATGGCCGACGCCCTCTACGATGTCAGCACGGTGGACATCGAGGCCAGGCCCTCCGCCGGCCGCGATGCCTACCTCTTTCGGGCCGTCAATACCCAGCTTGCATTCGCCGGCTACCGTCATCTCTACACTGAGTCAAGGGAGGAAGGCGAGGAGGAGGAGGACCTGGGCAAGAACCCTCTGCCCGAGCTCGCGGCGGGCGATCTCCTTCGGCTCCTCGGGCTCTTCCCTGAGCAGCACTTCAGTGAGCCGCCTCCTCGCTATACCGAGGCCAGCTTGATAAGGGCGCTGGAGGAGAAGGGCATCGGCCGGCCCAGCACCTACGCGCCGATCATCGCCACCGTCCAGGGGCGAGGCTACGTGGAAAGAGAGAACGGTCGCCTGCGGCCGCAGGAGCTGGGGTTCGTTGTCAACGATCTGCTGACCACCTACTTCCCCGACATCGTGGACGTGAATTTCACCGCCGAGATGGAGGAGGAACTGGACGAGATCGCCCGCGGCGAAAGGCCGTGGCAGCCGGTGGTGGAGGGTTTCTACGCTCCCCTGATGAAAGCCCTGGCCGTCGCTAGCGAAGCGCCGGCGGTTCATCAGGAGACGAGCGAGGTATGCGATCAATGCGGCCAGCCGATGGTCATTCGCTGGGGTCGGCGGGGCCGCTTTCTGGCCTGCTCTGGCTATCCCCAGTGTCGAAACACTCGGCCGCTGGAAGGTGATGGGGAGCCTCTGCCTGCTGTCGAGGAGACCTGTCCCGAGTGTGGCTCCCCCATGGTGGCCAAGCGGGGCCGCTATGGGCCCTTCCTGTCCTGCTCCCGCTATCCTCAGTGCCAGGGCACACGACCCCTACTGGTAAAGACGGGCGCTCGCTGCCCCCTGTGCGGCGGCGACATTGTGGAGAAGCGCAGCCGCCGCGGGCGTGTCTTCTACGGCTGCGCCAACTACCCTTCGTGCAAGTTCACCACCTGGAGCCGCCCTCTGCCCACGCCCTGCCCCGAGTGTGGCGGCCTGCTGCTGGCCGCGGGCGAAGGCCGCGGCCGCTGTAGCCAGTGCCGCTGGCGGGGCCAATCGCCGCAGGAGGCGCCCGCGGCAACGAGCCTGCCGATAGGCCGCCGCTAGTCTAGGCAAGGCATTTCGAAATGCCGACGGCACCGCCCCGTAATGGTCATGAACAAAATAACTCGACACAAGGCAGGGCTGAAGCCCTGCAGCTACGACCCCGGCCCCTCTTCGTCTTGTAGCTGCAGACCTTCAGGTCTGCCTGGAAAGGGCAACTAGGGATGTCGGTTCATTTTCTCAATGACCATAACGGGGCGGCATCGATGCCCCCCTGACCTGTCGGGGGGGCGAAAGCGATTCTTGAAACTGGTTGTAGGCAAGGCCGACATGGAGGAGCTGCCTCACACCTACCTGCGCTTGCTTCAGGCCTACCTGCGCTTCCTTCGGGCTGAGCGGAACCTGTCGCCCTACACCCTGCGCAACTACGAGAACGACCTCCGTTCCTTCTTCTGCTATGCCGAGGATGCCGGTCGGGACATCCGCGATGTCGATCGCTATCTTCTGCGCGGCTATTTGGCCACGCTGAGGGAGCAGAAGATGGCTTTGGGCAGCATCGTCCGCAAGGTGAGTGGCATTCGCTCCTTCTATCGCTTCCTGGTTCGCCAGGGCCACATCGCGCAGGACCCGCTGGCGGGCGTGCACAGCCCCAAGAAGGGGCGTCGCCTGCCCAGCTTCCTTTCGGTCAGGCAGGTTCTGGCCATTCTGGGCGCGGTCGAGGGCGATAGTCCCAAGGCCCTGCGCGACCGGGCTATCCTGGAGCTTCTGTACGCCAGCGGCGTTCGCTTGAGCGAGCTGGTGGCCCTGGATGCCAGCGACCTAGATATCGGCGAACAGGAAGTGCGAGTAGTGGGCAAGGGCAACAAGGAACGCATCGCCCTTATGGGGAGGGCGGCAGCCGCCGCTCTGCGGCGCTATCTGCGCGAGGGACGGCCTGCCCTGGTTCGTCGCCCCCATGAAAGGGCACTCTTCCTCAACAAGCAAGGCGGGCGGCTCTCGGCGCGCGCGGTGGAGATCGTGGTGCGCCGCTGCGCCCTCAAGGCCGGCCTCGACGAGCGAGTGTTCCCTCACCTGTTGCGTCACACCTTCGCCACCCATATGCTGGACGGTGGGGCCGACCTGCGGGTGGTGCAGGAGCTTCTGGGTCACACCAGCGTAGCCAGCACCCAGATTTACACCCACGTCAGCGAGGCCGAGAAGCGGCGTGTGTACGATGCCGCCTTCTACAATGTGTTGCGGTCACGGCAATGGCGGAGCGAGGAGGGATGAGGTTCCTTCTTATCAATGGGCCTAACCTAAACACCTTGGGCAAGCGCCAGCCCCACATCTACGGCACCCTCACTCTTAGAGAGATCGAGGCGCGGGTCGCTGAGCGGGCGGCCGAGCGGGGGGTGGAAATCCGGTGCTTTCAGTCCAACCACGAGGGGGCGATCATCGACTTCATCCAGGCGGAGGCGGAGGAGGCGCAAGGCATCATAATCAATCCCGGCGCCCTCACCCATTACGGGCTGTCGCTGCGGGATGCCTTGGAGGGCAGTGGCCTGCCGTTCATCGAGGTGCATCTGTCCGATATTCATGCCCGCGAGCCCTTCCGCCGCCACTCGGTGATGGTCGACATCGCCGCCGGGCAGATCTCTGGCCAGGGTTGGGAAGGCTACCTGCGTGCCTTGGACGCGCTGGCGGCTCTGGTGAGAGAGGAGGGCCGTGAATAGCCGGCTGGACAGGCTTCGCCAGAAGATGGCGGAAGTGGGGTTGGACGGCCTTCTGGTCAGCAGCCCCGTCGAGGACACCTTCGGAAACGTCGGTGCCAACCGCCGCTATCTCTCCGGCTTCACCGGCTCTGTAGGCTATCTGCTGATCACCCAAGAAGCGGCCTTCATTGCTGCGGACTTCCGCTACCAAGAGCAGGCCCAGCGCGAGGCCCCCGGCTTCACCCTCTTCCCGGCCAGCGGTCCCCTGCCCGACTGGTTCGCCTCGCTGGTCGGCGAGGCGGGGCTGGCAGGCAAGAGGCTGGGCTTCCAGGGGGGCGATATCACCTTCGCCACCTATCAGATGATCGCTAAGGCTGTCAAGGACATGCCCACCTCCCAGCGGCCGAAGCTGCTGGCGGCGCCGCCCCTGGTGGAGCAACTGCGGGCGATCAAGGATGCGGACGAGCTGGCGGCCATCCAGCGGGGCGTCGACCTGGGCGACGAGGCCTTCATGGCCATCGCTCAGCGCATCGAGCCTGGCTGGACGGAGGCGCAGGCGGCCTGGGAAATCGAGAGATATATCCGCGAGCACGGCGGCGAGGGCGTTTCCTTCGAGATCCTCGTGGCCGCCGGGCCCTGGGCAGCGATGCCGCACGCCCGCCCTCGTGACGAGAAGATACAGAAGGGGGAGCCGATCATCATCGACATGGGCGTTCGTCTCGGCGGCTACTGCTCCGACCTGAGCCGCACCCTCTTCCTCGGCCAGCCAGACGGGCAATTCGACAAGATCTACGATATAGTTCTGACAGCCCAACTGACGGCGGAGGCGCTGATCGCCAGGGACATGACCGGCGAGCAGGCCCACCTGCTAGCCCACAATGTGATCGCCGAGACAGGCTATGGCGAGAACTTCGGCCACGGCCTCGGCCACGGCGTCGGCCTACAGATCCACGAGACGCCCCGCCTGACTCGCGCCTCCAAGGATGTGCTGGCCGATGGCATGGTGTTCACCATCGAGCCGGGCATCTACATCAGCGGCTGGGGCGGCGTCCGCATTGAGGATATGGTAGTGCTGGAGGATGGCCGTCCGCGGGTGCTGACCAAGGCGCCCAGACTGGGCGTTGCCGCTGGTGCACAGAGGAGTGGAAGCTGAGACCGATGTCTTGCGTGGGTAGCTGGTTCATGAGTGGTGGGTTCTGGGCTCGCGATTTCACACACAACCCCAGCCTGAAGGCTGGGGCATGGGGAAATGAATCCGATGCCCCCGCCTTGAGGCGGGGGTCGAGAATCAAGCCACCAACGGCGAACCGGCCATTTTGCGTCGCTGGCATGGCCCTTCGGCAGGAGGATTTGGCACGATGACAAATTCCGTTGACGGCCGTGAATGCGCCGGCAGCCTGCGCGAGCGCGGGGCAGTGCCTCGCGGCCCCCTGGCCTGGTTCCTGGCCACGCGCCCCTGGTCCTTCCCGGCATCCATCGTCCCCATGCTCGTGGGGGGCGCTCTGGCCTATCGGGCCGACTTCTGGGACTGGCCTCTCTTCTTGCTCACCCTGGTGGGGGGCCTTTTCTTCCACATCGGCGCCAACCTTGCCAACACCTACTTTGACTTCGAACGGGGCGCCGATACCGTGGGGCACGCCGATGACAGGACGCTGGTGGACAATATGCTGCGGCCCAGAGACGTCCTCCTGCTGACCGGGTTCTTCTTCCTGGCGGGCTCTGGCATTGGCGGCTATCTGGCCTCCCAGTGCGGCTGGGAGCTGCTGGCGCTGGGCGCTGTCGGTCTATTCCTGGGCCTCTTCTACACGGCCAGCCCCCTGGGCTACAAGTATCGAGCTCTGGGGGATGTGGGCATATTCATCTCCTTTGGTCCGTTGCTGGTGCTGGGGACCTACTTTGTGCAGACGGAGAAGCTGGACCTCTTGCCCCTGCTCTTCTCCCTGCCCCTGGGCCTGCTCATCGTTGCCATCGTCCATGCCAACAACTATCGCGATGCCGAGGCCGACCGCAGGGCTGGCGCCAGGACTTTGGCCCAGGCCCTGGGCGGGCGCGGCTCGAGGCGCGCCTACTATCTCCTGGTGCTGACCCCCTACGCCTTCGTGATAGCCTTCGGGGCGGCCGTTACCCCCTGGGTGTTGCTTGCCCTTCCCACAATCGTGCTGCCCCTGAGGATGATCCGCCAGTTGAATGTCGCCGACGAGGAGCTGCGGCGAGCGCTGGCCTTCCTGCCCCAGCAGACGGCGAATCTCATCGTCGTCTTCGGGGGGTTGATGGCCCTTGGTATTCTAGGAAGCGAGCTCGTATGATGTGGTGCGTCCGCTTGCCTGCCGGCGGGCTCGAATAGAAGCGGGGTGAAGCAAAGATGATCGACACCGGCGACCTGCACAAAGGAATAACCGTCGAGATAGACGGCGTGCTCTATCAGGTGCTGGACTTTCAGCATATCAAGATGGGGCGAGGCTCCGCTCAGGTGCGCTTGAAGCTGAAAGACATCCGCGCCGGCCACATCACCGATCGGACGGTTCAGGCGGGCACCAAGTTCTCGCGGGCGCGGGTGGAGCGCCAGCCAGCCCAGTATCTCTACGCCGACGGCGACCTCCACCACTTCATGAACACCGAGACCTACGACCAGATCGCCCTCAACACAGAGCAGCTAGGCGATGCCCTTCAGTATCTCAGCGAGAACGCTACCTGCCAGCTTCTTACCCACAATGACCAGGCCATCGGCGTCGAGTTGTCGGCAGCGGTGGAGCTGAAGGTGGCCCAGACGGATAGCTGGGTTCGTGGCGATACCGCCCAGGGCGGCACGAAGCCCGCCCGCCTGGAGACGGGCCTGATCGTGCAGGTGCCCCTGTTCATCAACACCGGCGATGTGGTGAAGGTGGACACCCGCAGCGGGGCGTACCTGGAGAGGGCCGGCGGTCGATGATGGAAGTCTACTCGGTGGCCCAGGTCGCCACCTATGTCCGGGAGCTCCTGGAGACCGATGCCCACCTGGCCGACCTCTGGGTGGAGGGGGAGGTCTCCAACCTCGCTCGCTCGGCGGCCGGGCATACCTACTTCACCCTCAAGGATGAGTCGTCCCAGCTTCGCTGCGTGATGTTCCGCCGCCAGCACGCCGGCACGCCCTTTGAGGATGGCACGCAGGTGACGGCCCACGGCCGCATCTCCTTCTTCGAGCGACGGGGCGAACTGCAACTGATCGTCGATTTCGTCCAGCCGGCGGGTGTGGGCATCTGGCAGGCTCAGCTCGAGCGCCTGAAGGCCCAGCTCGAGGAGGAGGGGCTGTTCGAGCCGTCGCGCAAGCGGCCGCTGCCCGCCTTCCCGCGACGCATCGGCGTGGTCACCTCGCCCACTGGCGCCGTCTTCCACGACATCTGCACCATCATCGGACGCCGCTGGCCCTTGGCCGAGATCGTCCTGGCTCCTACCCCTGTGCAGGGGGACGAGGCGGCGCCGGCCATCGTGGAGGCGCTTGCTAGGCTCAACGATGAATCAGATATCGACGTGATCATCATCGGCCGCGGCGGCGGTTCGACAGAGGAACTCTGGCCCTTCAATGAGGAGATGGTGGCGCGGGCCATCTATGCCAGCCGCATACCGATAGTGTCGGCGGTGGGCCACGAGACCGACTACACCATCGCCGACTACGTGGCCGACCTGCGCGCTCCCACCCCTTCGGCGGCAGCCGAGCTGGTGGTGCCCGACCGAAGGGAGATATCGCGCCAGATCACGGGCTCTATGGTCACGATGGCGGGCTGGATGGCTGGTCAGGTGGTTCGTCAGCGGGCGGGCGTGGAGCAGCTCTCGCTCCGCCTGCGGCGCAGCGTCCCCGATGTGGGCCAGGAGAGGCAGCGGCTCGCTCTTCTCCTGCGCAGCGCTCACTCAGCGATGGCTCAGAGACTGAACGGCCATCGGGAGCGGCTAAGAGCCTACGCTCTCCAGCTTCGCTCGCTGGAGCCCAAGGGCACGTTGGCCCGCGGCTATGCCCTCGTGCAGCGGCGGGCTGATGGCCAGGTGGTGCGCAGCGCGAGCCAGGTTAAGGGCCGCGACCGCCTGGACGTGCAGGTGGCCGATGGCTCCTTCCCGGCGGAGGTATCGAGGCAGTATGGCTTCTGAGGCCGGCGAAAGCTTCGAGGAGGCCTTCCGCCGCCTGGAAGAGATGGTGGCCAGGCTGGAGGAGGGCGGTCTGCCCCTGGAGGAGGCCCTGGCCCTCTACGAGGAGGGGATGCGCCTGGCCCAGGGCTGTCAGGAGCTCCTCGACCAGGCGGAGCTGCGCATCACTCGTCTGCAGGAGGCGTTCGCCGCCTACCGAGAGGATGCCTCGAGGGGGCTGCATGAGGAGGAGCCGACCTACGCCCCCGAGGATGAGGAGGACGAGCCGCTTGCTGAAGGCTGACCTCCACACGCACACCTACTTCTCGCCCGACGGCCTCACATCGCCCGAGGAATACGTGCAGACCTGCCTCAAGCGGGGGATCAACTGCGTGGCCGTCACCGATCACAACGAGATTGGGGGTGCCCTGGCCATCCAGAAGCTGGCCTCCTTCACGGTGATCATTGGGGAGGAGGTCGAGAGCTCGGAAGGTGAGATCATTGGCTTGTTTCTTCGGGAGGAGGTGCCGGGTGGGCTCAGCCCTGAGGAGACGGTGCGACGAGTCAAGGAGCAGGGCGGCCTGGTCTGTGTGCCCCACCCTTTCGACCGATTCCGCCACGAGCACTTGGACGAGGCAGCCCTCATGCGCATCCTGCCCCAGGTGGACATCATTGAGGCCTTGAACGCGCGCACCACCTTGCGGGCCGACAACGAGCAGGCGGCTCGCTTCGCTCAGGAGCATGGCCTGGCGATGTCGGCGGGCAGCGATGCTCACTCGGCGCGAGAGCTAGGACGCGCCTGCGTGGAGATGCCCGACTTCGAGGGGCCGCAGGAGTTTCTCAAGGCTCTTAGGCAGGGACGCATCGTGGGGCGATTGTCCAGTCCGTTGGTGCACCTATTCAGCCGCTGGGCCCGGCTGCGACGCCGCCTGGGCTGGCGGCCAACAGGATAAGGGGGGCGATCATGCTGAATATCGGCTGGTTCTCTACGGGGCGCGACGAGGCCGCCTGCCAGCTCCTGGAGGCGGCCTGGCAGGCCATCCAGACAGGCGAGCTGAAGGCCCGCATCGTCTTCGTCTTCAGCAATCGCGAGCGGGGGGAGGATCCGGCCAGCGACCGCTTCTTCGATCTCGTGCAAGGCCACGGCCTACCCCTGGTCTGCCTGTCATCCAGGCGCTTTGGCCAGGATCGAGCTGAACCGCCCGCTCATGCTGGCGAAGCGCTGCCCTCCTGGCGGGCGGACTACGACCGGGAGGTGATGCACCTGCTGGAGGCGCATCCCTTCGACCTGGGCGTTCTCGCTGGCTATATGCTCATCTTCACAGAGGAGGCCTGCCAGCGCTACAATCTCCTCAACCTGCACCCGGCGCTGCCGGGCGGGCCGACCGGCACGTGGCAGGAGGTCATCTGGCAGCTCATCGAGCGGAGGGCAAAGAGGGCGGGGGTGATGATGCACCTGGTCACCAAGGAACTGGACCAGGGCCCGCCCGTTACCTACTGCACCTATAGCATCCGTGGGCGCGCCCTCGATCGGCTGTGGGCGCAGGTGGTGGGAAGGAGCGTGGCGGAGGTGCGGGCCAGCGAAGGCGAGGGCAATCGCCTGTTCCAGGAGATCCGCCGTCAGGGGGTGATGCGCGAGCTTCCCTTGGTGGTGGCCACCCTGCGGGCCTTCGATGACGGGACGGTGCGCATCGCAGGCAGGCGAGTAGTGGGCACTGACGGTCTCCCCATCGACCCCTACGACCTGACGCAGGAGATCGATCGTCTGGTGGGATCAGCATGACCCAAGAATCGACCCGCTGCATCGCCTTCGACATGGAGGGCCCTCTCACCTCCCAGGACGCCGCCTTCGAGCTCATGGGCCTGGTGCCAGGAGGGCACGAGGTATTTCGGGCCATCAGCCGCTACGACGACATCCTGGCCCTGGCCGGTCGGCCCGGCTACGAGCCCGGCGATACGCTGGCCCTTATCGTTCCCTTCCTCCTCTACCACCGCCTGAGCGTCTTCCACATTGAGCGGCTGGGCGAGTCGGCCCCTCTGGTGAAAAGGGCGGCAGAGACTATCGGCCAACTGACGGGCGAGGGCTATCAGGTCTTCTGCATCACCACCACCTATGAGCAATACGCCCGGCGGCTGGCTCAGCGCCTGGGCCTGGCGGCGGAGCGGCTGGCCTGCACCAGCTTCCCTCTGGAAGAGCTGGCCGCTCGGCTGACCCCGGACGATATCGGGGGGGTGGCCAGCGTCGAGCTGGCCCTGCGCCAGCGAGGCGTGCAGGAGGACGACGATGCGATCCTTCAGGCCCTTCTCGACGCCTTCTACTGGGAAGAGCTACCCGGCACGCCTCTGGGGGATGCAGTGGCCTTGGTCAAGCCCATCGGGGGGAAGCGGAAGCTCGGGGCTCTGGCCAAATTCGCCATGTCTGCCCAACTGGAGATCTCCCGCTGGGTGGTGGTGGGCGATAGCATCACTGACAACGCCATGCTCACCGCTGTTCGCGATGCTGGCGGCCTGGCCGTCGTCTTCAACGGCAACCAGTACGCCCTGGAGTGTGGGACGGTGGGGGCGGCCTCTATGGCCCTGACCGATCTCCTGCCTTTGGTGAGGGCTTGGGAGGGCGGCGGCCTGGAGGGGGCGCGCGATTTCGTGTCGCGGTCGGCCAAGGACACTGAGGCGCCCGGCCCTCATTATCACTGGCTGGCCGGCGTCGACATCGCCGAAGCGCTGACGGCGCACGCTCGCTTCCGTCGCTTGGTGCGCGAGGCGGCGGCCGAGCTGGGGTAGGCCATGCCTGCTTTCGACGTCATCGGCGTTGGCGCCCTGAATATAGACCGCATCTACTCTGTGCCCCGCGTTGTCACCGACGGCGCCCAACTGATCGACGAGGTGGCGGTGGCTGCCGGCGGCTGCTCGGCCAACACCACCTATGCCCTGGCCAAGCTGGGCCTGCGCTGCGGCTTTCTGGGGGCCGTGGGCGACGATGCTGATGCCCAGATCGTTCTCCGTTCCTTTGCTGAGGTGGGAGTGGATGCCAGCCACATCGTGCGCAAGAAAGGGCTCGCCACCGGCTCGGTGCTCGCCTTCGCCGACGGAGCCGGCAATCGAGCCATGTACACCGAACCGGGGGCGAACGCTTTCTTCCAGCCGGAGGACCTGGATGTAGCCTACCTGGCCAGCGCCCGTCTCGCCCTTTTTTCTTCTTTCGGGGGGGCCATTCCCCTGGATGTGCAGAGAGTCGCCGTCGAAGCTCTGCCGCCGACCTCTGTGATAGCTCTATCCATCGATTCCCTGCTGGCTCCTTACGGGCTGGATGCCCTGGCGGAGTTGCTCGGCCGTTGCGCCATCGCCTTCGCCAACGCTGACGAGCTCAGGGAGCTGACGAGGCTGGAGCTGCCCGCCGCCGCTGAGGCCCTTATCGACCGGGGCTGCCAGACGGTGGTGGTGACCTTCGGTCGGGGGACGGCACGCCAGCCCTGGATGGCGACGGAGGCGACCGCAGAGGAGCGAGGGGAGGAGCTTCCCATCGTCTGCTGGCTGCTCAGTAGGGAGGGCCGCTGGGCTCTGCCGGCGGGGCCCATCCACGAAGGGCCTGTCGTCGATGCCACCGGCGCGGGCGACGCCTTCGCTGCCGGCTTCCTCTGGGGTTTCCTGATGTGGGAGTCGCTGCCTCACTGCGCCGCGCTGGGCCACGTGGCAGCCGGTTTCTGCCTGGCCAGCATGGGCTGTCGGGCTGGCCTGCCCACGCGAGAGGAACTGGTGGCCTATCATGCTCGCTACTTCGGGTAACGGGCGTCGCCGTTGTCGGTTGCGTCCAGGGGCTGCTATAATGGCGCCAGCTTGGGGGCCGCGGGCTAAGGAGGCGAGGCATGCGTTGTTCCAACTGCGGTAATCTCTGCTCCCTGGACGATAACTTCTGTCGGAAGTGTGGCGCCTCCTTGCGCAACGTGAAGGTGCCGGCCGCCCGCAACGGCTCCCAGCTTCCTGTCGCCTGGCGAAGCGCAATGCCGGTGGTAGCCCAAGGGGCGGCCATCCTCGCTCTGGGTGCTGCTGCCCAGATGGTGTTGCGGATGCTGGGCAGGCGGGCTGTTCAACTGCCTGCCGCGCTGATAGGGCGGCAGCCCGCCAAGAAGAAGGCAAACCGCCTTCCGGCCAGAAGAGAAGAGGAGACTCAACCGGAAGCGTCCTACGCGGTTCAGGAGACGCTGCTTCTGAGAAGGACTACCTTGCGTCGCTAGGGAGACGATTGACCCGGCGAGGGATACCGTGCGAGAGGGCGTAGCTGAGTGGCTGCGCCTTTGTCTTGGAGGAGCCGGGGCCGGTGGCCAAGCGCGGCCGCATCCCCGGCATCATCGCCAACCCCCGCCTTTATCGAGTCATCTAAGGCGCTCGCTCGCTATCCCTATTGACTGTTACCCATTGCTCTCTAAAATAGGGTTGCTCTGTTTGCAGTAGTAGATTCAAGGGCAGCCCCACTATGGGACGATGGAAGGCCTGGGCGCTTGCCTGGCTCCTGGCAGCGACCCTATCGGCGCTGCTCCTCCAGGCGCCCTCCGCTCGGGGTGACGAACTCCTCGTCAACGGGGGGTTTGAAGCTGATCTCGGCGGCGAATGGCGCATGACCAGCCAGGATGACGTCATCGAGAGAGTTTGCGGACCCGAGGCGGTGGTGCATGGTGGGGAATGCGCAGGCAGGCTCACTTGCCACGGCCAGCAAAAGTGCGAGGTATCTCAAACCGTCCTCGAAGTTGGTTATGGCCAGTACTACGAGCTGCGAGGGTACATCGCTGGGAGTCAGGACGGCCCCACGACGTTGGCTCAGCTTGACTGGTATGAGAGCAGCGATGCTACGGGTCCGCGGCTCGAGTGGCCCGGGGGACCCATATCGTGCACCGAAGCCGGTGATGGACGCTATAGCTGTCTCATCACGGCTACGCAGTCGGCTCCGCCGGAGGCCCGTTCCGCTAAGGTAAAGGTTCTCGCCACCGACCCCTCTGAAGGTTTCACTATGTACCTGGACGACTTCAGCTTCAGCGGCCCGCCTGCTCCCACCCCTACTCCCACTCCCACCCCCACCCCCAGCCCCACGCCGCCGCCGACGCAAACGCCCCCGCCGACGGTCAGCCCTTCACCCACCGCTGGCCCCTCTCCTTCGCCTCGGCCAACCGCGTCGCCCAGGCCTGCGCCCACTGCCGTTCCCACAGCTACCCAAGTGCCCACTCCCAAGCCCTCGCCGCCCACCCCGTCTCCTACTGCCATCAACCGGGCGGCGACGCCCTTGCCTGTGGCCGGGCTGGTGAACGGCGGCTTTGAGGAGACAGACGGTGAGGGCAAACCCCTCGCCTGGCAGAAGTGGGGCGGCGAGCTGTCCCGCAGCAGCGCCGCCAGGCGAGATGGGCAGTACGCTGCCGCCTTCGCCAGCCGAACGGCCTCCACCAAGTGGGCCTTCCAGACGGTGGCTGTGGAAGGGGACGAGGCCTACGTTCTCAGCGGCTACGCCCTGAAGAACGATGCCAACATCGCGGGCGCGTATCTCCGCCTCTCCTGGTATGCCAGCCCTGACGGAAGTGGCACAGCCATCGACAGCGTCGATTCCACGACACGTCTGACGGATGACTCGCCCGACTTTCGTCTTCTCAGCACGGGTGCGGTGGTGGCCCCCGCCGAGGCTGCCAGCGCCAAGGTGCGCCTGATGCTCGACCCTCTCTCGGAGGCGGAGGGGACGGTCTACTTCGACGATATCTCCTTTGGCGGGACGACAATGCCCCCTCAGCCGGTGGAGACGCCACAGCCATCGCCTCCTCCCCTTGCCAGCAGCGAAAGCCCTACCGCCTCGCCGGTTGTGCCTGCTGCGGCGGCGGAAGAACTGGAGCCGTCTTCATCACCAGATGCGTTGCCGCTGCGTCCATCGCCCACGGTGCTGGGCGCCACGCCAAGCACTCCAGAGGCCACAGCCTTCAGTCGAGATGGATCTTCTCAAAGCGAGGCGGACCCCAAGGAGAGCCCCAAGGGGAGCCCCACCCAGCCGTCGGTCGTCCTGTACAGGGAGGGGAAGGCGGCGCACTCTACCCAGGGAGGGGAGGGTGTCGCCGCAGGGGGTGATGAGGGCAACGAGGCCAACGGCCTTCCGCCCATCGCACTGGTCTTGGCCATGGTGCCGCCAGCAGCCGCTGCCTCAGCGACGGCTTTCTTTGGCTGGCGACGATGGAAGAAGAGGGCTCGCTCTCCCTAGAGGGTTTGGGGTAATCTATAGGCGTGACGGATGCAGGTCGGCGGGGGCCAACGGCCCAAGGCCGGATGGCATCGGCAGGCGGAGAGAGGCGAAAGCTTCCCCGAACCATCGCCATCGATGGCCCCGGCGCCTCGGGCAAGAGCACCGTGGGGTATCTGGTAGCCGAGAGGCTCGGCTATCTCTTCCTGGACACCGGCGCCACGTACCGTGCCCTGACCTGGCTGGCTATCCAACGGGGAGTCCGGTTGGAGGACGAGGAGAGCCTGGGTCGATTGGCTGCCCAGGTGGATATGAAGTTGGGCCCGCCGGCAGCCGCGTCCTGCGAGCGCTGCACTATCTGGGTCGATGGTGAGGATGTGACCGCTGTCCTGAGGCGGCCGGAGGTGGAGGCAGGCGTGTCTTTGGTCTCCCGTGTGCCCCAGGTACGGCGGGTCATGGTGGCCTTTCAGCGGCGTCTGGCTGGCCGGCGCAGGGTGGTAATGGCCGGCCGCGACATCGGCACGGTGGTCCTGCCCAATGCTGACCTGAAGGTCTACCTGGATGCCTCCCCGGAGGAGCGAGCGCGGCGGCGGCAGGAGCAACTGGCTACCCTGGGGAAAGCTTCCTCTCGGAGCGACATAGGGGAAGAGATATTCAGGCGCGATGCCATCGATTCGGGGAGGGAGGCTTCGCCCCTGCGGGCGGCTGAGGACGCCATCGTCATCAACACCGACGGTCTGAGCCAAGAGCAGGTGGTGGAGAGAGTGGTGGCTCTGGCGGAGGGCAGGTCGTGAGGACCGTGGCGACTGCGCTATTCTACCGGTTCGCCAAATTGGTGGTGGGCCTCATCCTGCTCATCTGGACGCGCAAGCAGGTAGTGGGGCTGGAGAACCTCCCAAGGCAAGGCCCGGTCATCCTGGCCTCCAATCATGTGAGCATGCTCGACCCGGCTCTCGTGCCAGTCTTGGTGCCAAGGCGCATCGTCTATATGGGCAAGGCTGAACTGTGGAAGACGCCCATCATCGGGCCCCTGTACGGACTGGTCGGGTTCATCCCGGTGCGGCGATTCGAGGCCGATCTGCCAGCTCTGCGCAAGGCGGAGAAGGCCCTGCGCCAGAACCAGGTGCTGGGCATGTTCCCCGAGGGCACGCGCAGCGGCAGGCCAGGCCTGGGCAAGGGACAGCCGGGCACAGCGATCATAGCTCTGCGCACCGGTGCCCCCATTGTGCCGGTGGCAGTTACGGGCACCGAAGGGGTGACTTTGCCTCGCTTTTTCTTTCGCTTGACACGGGTGCGCGTGGTCTTTGGCAAACCCTTCGAGTTACCCAAGGGCCGTCGCTTCAACGCTGAGATGGTCGAACAGTGCACCGAGCGGATCATGAAGGAGATCGCCGTGCTTCTCCCTGAGGAGTATCGGGGCGTCTATGCTAAGCTGGTAGGCAGCCAATCGAAAAAGCAGGCCAAGGGCATTGGCGTGACCTAGAGAGCGGGTGTAGCTGTGGAGATCCTGCTGGCAAAGGAGATGGGCTTCTGCTGGGGCGTGCGGCGGGCCATTGGCATGATGGAGAAGGCTGCCAGCGAGCACGGGCAGGTTATCAGCCTGGGACCCATCGTCCATAATCCCCAGGTGGTGGCTGCCCTGGCCGAGAAGGGCGTTCAGGTGACCAGCAGCATCGACGGTGTAAGCGGAGTCCCGCTGGCCATCACCGCCCATGGCGTGGGGCCGAAGGTGCTGGAGGAGGCGAAGGCCAAGGGTCTGGAAATCATCGACACCACCTGCCCCATCGTGACCCGCTCCCAGCGCTGGGCCAAGAAGATGGCCGCGGATGGATTCACCGTCATTGTCTACGGTGATGCCGATCACCCCGAGGTAGAGGGGATTCTGAGCTGGGCTCAGGGTAAGGGCATCGCTCTGGCCGATGAGGAGATTCATTCACTGCCCCGGGAGCTTTTGTCGCGAGTGGCCGTCATTCCTCAGACCACCCAGAGTCCGGCCCGCTTCGCCGCCTTCATCGGCCGCCTTCTGCGCGAGCGCCTGGTTCAGCTCAGCGAGCTGCGAGTGGTCAACACGCTGTGCAATGTCACCGCCAGCCAGCAGGCGGCGGCCCGAGAGCTGGCTCAGGAGGTCGGACTGATGGTGGTGGTCGGCGGCCACAACAGCGCCAACTGCCGCCACCTGGCAGAGGTCTGCTGCGAAGCAGGTGTGGAGACCCACTACATCGAGACGGCGGCCGAACTGGAAGGGCGGTGGCTGACTGGGCGGGAGCGGGTGGGCATAACAGCGGGCGCCTCCACCCCCGATTGGGTGGTGGAGGAGGTCGTCCGCTGCCTGCGGGGGCTGGCCCCAAGGTGATGGCCTTCGCTCGACGGAATTTTGCTTTCGCGGTTCGCACCAATTGCTTGCATCGTCGTTGTATCCTATAATCGACTCCCCGTGGGTTCAGCTTGGGAGAGACTGACGGCGTGTGCGGCATCATAGGCTACGTGGGCAACAGGCCGGCCGTTCCCCTTCTCCTTGAAGGGCTGCAGCGGCTGGAGTATCGGGGATACGACAGCGCGGGTTTGGCCGTGCTTGCCGAGAATGGCGAGCTGTGCATCGAGAAGAGCGTCGGCAAGCTGGCGGCGCTGGCCTCCGGCCTGCGCGGCCGCTGGCCCAGCGGCTTCTTGGGCATCGGCCACACCCGCTGGGCTACCCACGGCCGCCCCAGCGGCATCAATGCTCACCCGCATCTTGACTGCCAGGGCCGGGTGGTGGTCATCCACAACGGCATCGTGGAGAACTACCTGGCCCTCAAGGAGAGGCTGGTCGATCAGGGGCACACCTTCGTGTCGGAGACAGACACCGAGGTCATTCCCCACCTCATCGAGCACTACCTTCGGGATGGCAGTAGCCTGGAAGTGGCAGTGGGCCGAGCCATCGGCCAGATGGAGGGAGCCCACGCCATGGTGGTCTTCAGCCTGGGCGAGCCCGACAAGCTGGTGGCGGCGCGCGTGGGCAATGCCGGCGGCGTGGTGGTGGGCTACGGCCAGGGGGAGATGTTCCTGGCCAGCGACCTGCCCGCCCTCCTGCCCCATACTCGCCGGGTGGCCTTCCTGGCCGATGGGGAGATCGCTGCCGTCACGTCAGACAGTGTGTCATACCTGTCGGCCGATGGCGTCATCCTGGCCAAAGAGGCCCAGACCGTGTCCTATGACCCCCTATCGGCGGCCAAGGGCAACTACAAGCACTTCATGCTCAAGGAGATCGCCGAGCAGCCGGAGGCCATCCTGGACTCTATTCGTGGACGGGCGCAGTTCGAGCCGCCAGCGGTGGCCCTGGAGGACATGGCGATCCCCAGGCGAAGGCTGGGCCAGATTCGGCGGGTGGTGTTGGTGGGGATGGGCACCAGCCTCCACGCCGCCATGGTGGGCCGCCACTACATCGAGCAGATAGCGCGCATCCCCGCCGAGGTGGACAATGCCTCGGAATTCCGCTACCGCAAGCCCTTGCTGGACCCGGCCACGCTGGTCATCTCTGTGGGGCAATCAGGGGAGACGGTGGACACCCTGGCAGCCATGGACGAGGCCCGCCGCCAAGGGGCTCTCCAGATCACCATCTGCAACGTAGTGGGCAGTCAGGCCACTCGCATTGCCGATGGGGTGGTGTACACCCGCTGCGGACTGGAGGTGGGCGTCGCCAGCACAAAGACCTTCACCGCTGCCATCGCCGCTCTCTACCTCCTGGCCTGCTATCTGGCCCAGGAGAGAGGCGTCGTCGATGACGAAGCACACCTGCGCAGCCTCATCGCCCCTCTGGCCCGCATGCCATCGCTCGTGGGGCAAGTAGTCCAGCGGGATGCAGAGTATGAGCGGCTGGCTCATCGCTTCTCCCGCTACAACAACTTCCTCTACCTGGCGCGGGGCGTTCAGTTCCCGATAGCCATGGAGGGAGCCCTTAAGCTCAAGGAGGTCAGCTACATCCATGCCGAGGGCTATCCGGCGGGAGAGATGAAACACGGGCCCATTGCCCTCATCGCCGAGGAGATGCCCGTGCTGGCCATCGCCCTGCGGGACGAACTCTATGACAAGATGACAAGCAACATCGAGCAGGTGAAGGCGCGCCAAGGCACGGTTATCGCCATCGCCAGCGAGGGAGATGAAGACTTGGCGAAAAAGAGTGATTATGTCATCTACCTGCCCCAGGCTTCATCCCTGCTCATGCCCATCCTGGCTGCCATCCCTCTCCAGTTCTTCGCCTATCACATCGCTGTTCGTCGCGGCTGCGATGTGGATCAGCCGCGGAACCTCGCCAAGACCGTCACGGTCGAGTAGGCACAGGAGATCGATTGCGGCCAAAGCTGGGCCACGGGGAGAGTAACAGATGGCTCTCCCGATCGTCTTTCGTATATCTAGTTATAGAATGGGATTGTCCCTGGGCCAACTGGAGGGCATGCTATAGTAAGCATTAGCTCCTGAAGCGGCCAGGATATAGCCCGAAAAGGCGCTAGGAGGCGAACCAAATGAGTGCTAGCGAGCCAGACGTGCTGTGGTTCACGGAGGTCGGCAAACGAGACACGCCTTCGGCGGGAGGAAAGGGAGCCAACCTCGGGGAGATGACGCAGGCCCAGATCCCTGTACCGCCGGGGTTCATCGTTAGTGCCCAAGCCTATACCCGGTTCATTGAGCAATCCGGTCTTCGCCCCACCATCCAGAAGCTCCTCTCCCCTCTGGACTATAACGATAGCGCTCAGCTTCAGCGGGTCTCTGAGGAGACAAAATCCCTCATATGCAGCACGCCAGTGCCTCAGCAGATCGCCGCTGAGATCAAGAAGGCCTATCGCCAGTTGGGCGGCGGGCCGGTGGCTGTGCGCAGCTCGGCCACCGCCGAGGACCTCAGCGAGGCCTCTTTCGCCGGCCAGCAGGCCACCTTCTTGAACATAGTGGGCGAGGATGAAGTGGTGGACGCCGTGCGCGCCTGTTGGGCCTCCCTCTTCGAGGCGCGGGCCATCTTCTACCGGGCTGACAAGGGATTCGAGCACATGAAGGTGGCTATCGCTGTTCCCGTACAGCGCATGGTGCAATCCTCCCGCTCGGGGGTCATGTTCACCCTGGAGCCGGTCAGCGGCGATCGCTCCAAGATCACTATCGAGGCTGTCTTCGGCCTGGGCGAGGCGATTGTCTCGGGCGAGATCACGCCCGATCTCTACGTGCTCGACAAGGCCAGCCTGCGCATCCTTGAGAAGCGGGTGGTGAACCAGGAGCGCCAGTTTGTCAGGAATCCCCAAGCGGACGGAGGTGGCGGAACCAACGTCTGGCTGCCCGTTCCGGACGAGCTAGCCCGGCAGCGGAAGCTGAGCGATGAGCAGATCCTCGCTCTGGCCACCATCGGCAAGCGGGTGGAGGAGCACTACGGCTTCCCGCAGGACATCGAGTGGGCGGAGGAAGGGGGCGAGCTATACATCCTTCAGACGCGGCCGGTGACCGCCCTGGCGGTCGCTGGAGTGGAAGTGGGGGAAGCTGAGGGGACGGCGCCGCTGCTTCTCAGTGGCTCGCCGGCCAGCCCGGGCGCGGCGGCAGGGCCGGTGAGGATCGTCCTTAGTGCTTCTGAGATCGACCAGGTGAAGAAGGGCGATGTGCTGGTGGCAGAGATGACGACCCCTGACTTCGTGCCGGCCATGAAGCGGGCGGCGGCCATCGTCACCGACCGCGGCGGCCGCACCTGCCACGCCGCCATTGTCAGCCGTGAGATGGGCATACCCTGCGTGGTAGGGGCGGGGGAAGCGACCACCAGATTGCGCAATGACCAGCTTGTGACCGTCGACGGGAGCCAGGGCAAGGTCTACGACGGCCGCGCTGAGACGCGGATGGCCTGGGCTGCCCAGGAAAAGGGTCGCCAGGCGGTAA
>Ga0315289_10004692_pt1 | contig 20306 bp, 23 predicted proteins | sample YL17G11_40_MG_FD_203452 | JGI IMG/M metagenome (GOLD analysis project Ga0315289, IMG submission 203452) | Sediment microbial communities from Yellowstone Lake, YNP, Wyoming, USA - YL17G11_40 | ecosystem: Environmental > Aquatic > Freshwater > Lake > Sediment | place: USA: Wyoming | collected... | reverse complement strand
GGGTTGGGAGAGGATGAAATAAGGGAGGGACGGAAGAAACGAGATAAAAATAGAAAAAGAAAGAAGACTTTCTCTTTCTTTCTTTCGGAGGGACGCTCCATTTCTCTCTCCCCTCATTCCCCAAATAAACATCGATTTTACGCACATTCCAGCGTCCATCTTGATTGAGCTCTGACCAAAAAGGAAAGAAGAAACTAGGAAGGTGGAAACGAAGACAAGAAACAAGAAAACGAGAGGGAAGAGAGGTTTCGGTCAAGGCTCCTCGTCCCTTCTCTCGGCGTTTTGGAAGTGAGACGAAGGGAGCGAAATTATTGTTTTTCGGTTTTTTTTTCTTCACTTCCATTTTTTTTAAGCCGCTCGCGCTCTCCGTTTGCACCCTTCCATCGCTAGCGAACACACCTGCTGACGACGAAGAGGCTCATGCCCACGATCACCACGAGCAGCAGCAGCGCTTGGGCCCCGTGAGAAAACCAGCGGGAAAACGAAGAAGCAGCAATTTCCTACTCGAAAAAGATGTCGGCGCATTTCTTCCCCTTCCGCCTCCGCGACCTCCGCTCCCCGGCGGCCACGCAGCGCCTCTCCCTGGGCTGCCCGCACCTGGACGCGCTGCTCGGTGGCGGGATCCCCGTCGGGTGTATGACGGAAATCGTCGGTGGGTTGAGAGAGGAGGAAGAAGAGGAAGAAGAAGAGAGAAAGAGGAGCAATTGAACGAAACGACAGAGCAAAAAAAAACTCACCTCTCTCGACCTCTCGACCCCGACCTCTTCTTCTCTCTCTCTTTTCCACAAACAAACAAAAAGGCGAGGCCACCGCGGGCAAGACACAGCTCTGCCTCCGCCTCCTCCTCACCGCGCAGCTCCCCGAGGAGCTCGGAGGGCTCGACGGCTCTGCCCTGTGGCTCTGCTCGGAGAAGGGCGACCCGCCCGTCCGGAGGCTGGCCCAGCTCGCCAAGGGCGGGACCAGCAACAACCGCCCTTGTCCTTCGTCGGCGTCTCCTTCCGCCGCCTCTGCTTCCGCTCCTCCTCCCCCCTCCCACGCCGCCCCCTCGACCGACAACGTCTTTGTCGAGAAGGGCCTGGGCACGCCGCTGGAGCTGATGGAGGCGCTGGACAGGATGGAGCCCCTGATGACGGCGACGGCGACGGCGACGGCCGACGCGGGTGGCGCCGCGGGCGGCGGGCGCGCCGGAGGAGCGGCCCCGGGAGGGAGGGGAGCGAGTCGGAAGAGGATCAGGCTCGTCGTCGTCGACTCTCTAGCCGCGCTCTTCAGGGACGCCGCCGCCGCCACGGACACCGCCGCAGCAGCAGCGGACGGAGCAGGAACAGCGGGGGGGGCAGCCGAAGGAGAGGAGCCCCTCGGAGGCGGCGCCGGCGGCCGGCAGCTCTACGCCGCGCGCGCCGCCGCGCTCTTCGCCGTCGCCGTCAGGCTCAAGCGGCTCGCCGACGACCACGCCCTGGCCGTCGTCGTCGTCAACCAGGTTACCGACGTGATTTCCGACGGGCTCGGGGAGGACTTCGGCGGCGTCTCGAGCTTTCCTCCTTCGGCTCTTTCTTCCCCATCTTCGCTTGCAAGGCAGCCCCCGACGCACACCGCCGGCCTCCGCCTCGTTTCCTCGGGGCGCGAAGTCGCCCCGGCGCTGGGCCTGGCGTGGGCGAGCTGCGTCGGGATCAGGCTCTTCCTTTCCCGCGCGGCGCCCGTCGGGAGCAGCTTTGGCGGCGGAGGCGGAGGAGGAAACGGCGACTGCGAAAACCTTGTTCCTACTCCAGCAAAGGCGACGGCAGAGGCGACAGCGGCGACGCGCCATCTTCAGGTCGTCTTCGCGCCTCACCTCCCCCCCTCCTCCTGCCCCGCAACCGTCGACGAGCGCGGTCTGGTAGGCGTCGTCGTCGAAAGGACAAGAGGGGGAGGAGAGAGGCAGCAGAAGAGGCCTGCTGCTCCTGCTGCTGCTGCTCCTCCGCAGCAGCCGGTAGTCGTTGTCTGCAGCGGCGTCTTTGCCGACGACGACGCTTGAGGGCGTTTTCGTTCCTGCGTGTTCTTTTCTACCCTCTCTCGCTCCGCTCCCCTCGCTTGTTTGAATTTACTCGCACTGCTTTTAACTTTTGACACACTCTTATCCTGGAATGCAAAACAAAAACAAAACTGAAAATCGTACACAAAAAACAAGAGGAAAAAACGTTATCTCTCTCTCTCCTTTCCCCCATTCTTCACTTATCCTTCGACCTCACAATCTGCTGCTCAAACCCTTCCTCGGCACTCGCCCTCCTGAGCAGCTCGGCGTACATCGGCAGCCTCGCCGTCATCGAGAAGCCCCAGTGGTCTCGGATCTGTCTGCACAGGTTCAGGTCGCACTCTGCCACGAGAATTTCGTCCTGGCCTCGAGAGGCGCCGGGGCAGCGGCTGCCGTCGGGCGCGGCGACGTAGCTCGACCCGTAAAAGGGCCCCATGTCCCTGTGGGCCTCCCTGCCGTCTCCCGAGGTGAACGCGTTGGGGAACGTCTCGGTCCCCACGCGGTTGACCTGCGCCGTGAAGACGGAGTTGGCGATCGCGGCGTTCCTGCCCTCGACGGCCCAGAGCGGCTCGCTGAGCGCCCCCACGGTGGCCACGGGGTTGAAGACGAGCTCGGCGCCGTTCAGCGCGAAGGCCTGCCAGTTGAGCGGGTGATGGCGGCCGTAGCAGATGTTGATGCCGATTCTCGCGAAGCCGAGGTCGAAGACCCTGAGCATTTTTTAAGTTTTTTTAAGTTTGGGTTTTGTTTTATTTCATTTTGGTTTTTTTTCTCGCTGCTTACGGCGGAAAACAACCAAACGCACGCTTTAATCGACCCGTTCGCCTCCTCTCGAATCCTTACCTGTGCCCGTGCGCTTCGCTCCCGGGCTCGTAGAACGTCGACTCGTTGAAGTCGCCGACCCGAGGGATGTGCATCTTGCGCTGCTTCCCCAGAACGACCGCGGGCTGATGGTTCACGCCGTCGACGACGACCGCGGTGTTCCAGACCGTGTCTTGGTTCTTGGCGTCACGCTCGAGGATGCAGTTGACGATGACGAGCGAGTGCTTGGTGGCCAGATCGAGGCACAGCTTCGTGGAGCTCCCTTCCTCGGAGGCCTCCTCGGCGAGCTCGCACCACCGCTTCTCCCGCGTGCAGAACGCAAAGGGCATCGGCCAGCACTCCTGGGTGCAGAGGATTTGGCACTGGCTGGCGGCGGCGACCTCGGCGGCCTTGGTGATTCGAAGGTGGAGCGCCCGGCGCTGCTCCTCGAAGGGAGCGTCGGTGGGCGCCGCGACCGAGTGCTGCGCGAGCGCGAGCCTCACCAGCCGCGGCGCGCGCAGCTGCTCGGGCTCGGCGCGGAAGCGGTGGCCGCTGAGCCTGAAGCCCGAGGAGGAGGCCGCAGAGGCCGCCTGCGCTGGCAGGGGCAGGGTCTGGACGGGGGCTCCGCAGTTGAGACCGAGGAGGACGCGCCTGGCTTCGGCGAGGGCCTCGGCGGGGAGGTGGTGCTGTTAAGGAGGAGGGGGGGGGGGGGAGGAGAGAGAGAGAAAGAAAGACGATGCTCAGAAGAGGGTCGAGGTCGAAGAAGAAAAAGCTTAGAACGATGATGATTGCCGTTTTTTTGTGTTCCTCTTTCTCACCTCGAGCATCTCCTCGAGAGAAGCAAAGCCCGCGAGGGACCCGCTCGTGTCGCTCATGACTCGCTCTCACCGAGTGGAGAAGCAAAGGAGAGTGCCGTGCCGCGCAAGAGTGCGCAGGGTAGAAGAGATGGCGTTTTTGATGCCGACGGTGCGGGGGGATTGTGGGGGGGGGGGAGGGGCGAACCTTCTCAAAATGTTGTGCTTTTGTTTTTGCTTTGCAAACTCTCTCTTCTGCACACTCTCTCTCCTCCTCGCCAAAGTCACAACAAAAAAAAGTGGAGAAAGAAAAAGATAACACTCTTTTTTTGTTTTTTCTCAACCTCAAAAAAGGTCAACCTTTTTTGTTTCTCTACACCTCTCTCTCTTTCTCTCTCCTCTCTCTCCCCCCTCTCTTCTCTTCTCTCTCTACTTCTTCCCCCCCAGCAGCATCGCCCGGAAGTCCGCGTTCGACTTGGGAGCAGGCGCAGCAGCAGAAGCCACGACGCGAGGGACGAACGGGGGGGGCGCTGCCGTCCCAGCAGCAGCTGCTCCCGCAGCCGGCGCTGCCGCGGCCGACGAAGGGCCGCCACCGCCGAGGTCGAGGTGGACTCCCCGCCCTCCTCCCCCTCGCCCGCCGCCTCCGAAGCCCGCAAAGCCCAGCCCCGCGCGCCCTCCTCGCCCGCGCCCTCCCCCTCCGAAAGAGCCCCTGCCTCCCCCGAACGGGCCCCTGCCTCCTCCTCCACCGCCGCCGCCCAGGCCCCTCCCTCCCCCGCCAGCGGCCGGCGGCCTCGAGACGGCCACGGAGAGCACCGGGCCGCCGTCGCCCTCCTCGCCCCCGCCTCCCCCGCCGCCTCCAAACCTCTTTCCGTCGGCCGAGGCCACGGCCCTCGCGAGCGCCTCCTTAGAGCCGAACTCGACGTACGCGAACCCTCGAGGGAGGCCGTCGGGGCCCTTCGGGCGGCGCACCACCGGCAGAGAAACCTCGTCGCCCTCCTCGCTCGCGGACGCCGCGGCGGACGCTTTGGCGAAAAACTCGGCGAGCGCGGCCTCCGTCGCCGAGGCCGGGAAGCCTCGGACGAAGGCGGTGCGGTGCTCGTCGTCGGCCGCTCGGGGGGGAATAGAGGGGGCCGCTGCCGCCGCGGGGGACTGCTGGCGCTGATTCTGCTGCTGCTGCTGCTGAGCAGGAGCGGCAGCTGCAGCCGCCGCCGCTTCCTCTCCCCCTCCTCCTCCTCCTCCCGCGTCCGTCCTCGCTCGCTTGGCGGGGGCGTCGGCGTCTTCCCTCGGCTTCTCCCTCTTGCTCTTGTTGAAGTTGGGGTCCCGCTCGCGGCGCAGCGCGAGCAGTTCCTCCTTGGTCCTCTCCGGTTGTGGGCCCTTCGGAGGAGGACGACCTCCCGGGGCAGGGCCCGCTGCCCCGCTCCTGGCCCCGCCGCGCGAGGAAGGACCAGCGACGGCAGCGACGCCCGCGCCCGAGGCCGAAGCCGCGGCTGCCGCCGCCACGGCGGCGGCCTCCAGCAGCGGCGCGGCCCGGAGGCTCGCGGCGAAGTGCTCCTCGGCGCTGCCCCACTCGCGCTCGAAGCGGAGCCACGCCGCGGCGACCGCGGCGGCGGCTGCGGGCCCGGCGGAGAGCTTCTTCGTGGGAGGGAGCGAGACGGCGGGGGCGGGGCCGGCGCCGCCGGCGCCGCCGGCGCCTTGGCCGACGGCGCCGCCTTTCTTCGCCGTCTTCTCCTTCCTGCTGCCCGCCCCGCCGTCGAGGGCCAGCGCCCTCTTCAGGATCGCCCGCCCGAGGGCGACAGGGCCCTGCGCCAACGAGGCGGGTCCTCCCGCAGCCCCGGGGGGGCGCAGCCCGTGCTCGACGGCGGCCCTAGCCCAAGACACGAAGAACTCGGCGCTGAGGGAGGGAGCGACGGCGGGATTCGCTGCCGCGGCGGCGGCGGCGGCGGCGGGGGCGGCGGCGGCGAACAGCTCCCACGCCCTCGCCGCGCCCTCTGGCCCGCCGCCGCCGGGCAGCGCCAGCTCCAGCTGCGGCAGGTAGGCCGCGAGCCTGAGGCCCGGGTCCTCCCAGAGCGGGAAGGCCGCCGAGAGCCACTGCGAGGCCTCCGCGAAGGCGGCGCGGAGCTCGGCGAGAAGGGGCTGCTGCAGCTGCTGCTGCTCGCCGCCCTGCTGCTGCTGCTGCTCGCCGCCCTGCTGCTGCTGCTCGCCGCCCTGCTGCTGCTGCTGCTGGGCCCTGCGGCGCAGGCGGTCGAGCCTTGCCAGGATGCACTCGACAAAGTCGTCGGCGGAGGAGAGGGGCGCGGACATCGCTGCGCGGAAGAGGGCGTCGAACCCGTCGGCGGCGGCGGCGGCGGATGAGGAGGAGGAGGAGGAGGAAGGGGGAGGAGGAGCAGGGGAGGGGTTGCTGTCGCCCCGCCGCTCTGTCGCCCTCAGCGCTCTCGCCCACAGCTCCCCGACCCAGGGGCAGTTGCGAAGCGCCCGCGAGTAGATCGAGGTGGCGACTCCCGGGTCCTCGGCGAGGCTCGCCTCGGCGAACGAGCCCAGACAGCACCAGAGGAACGGCGTGAGCGGGAACGCGGCGACGGCGCGCTCGTGCGCGACGAGCACCCTCTTGAGGTTTTCCTTTTTGTCGCCCTTGCCGGCCGCGAGAGCTCGCTCCTCGAGGCGCAGGTAGGCGAGATGGGCGGCGAGGAGCTGTTCCCTTGTCGGTGCAGATGCAGAGGAAGAGGAAGGAGGGGGAGAAACGGCTTCCTCGGAGGCGGAGCGGGCTGTAGCTGCGGAGCACGCGGCGTCGGCGGCGGCGACGAGCCAAGCGGGCAGCGAGGCGAGGGCCCCGTCACGCTCCCTTTCCCATTCGAGCAACTCTTTCCTGACCTGCTCACTGCTGCTCTCCTCCCCCTCCTCCGCCTCCTCGCCGCCGGCCTCGTACAGCAGCGGCGTCGAGAGCTGCCTGTGCCACAGCGAGCGCGCGCGGGCCTCGGCCTCGGCGACGGCAGCGGCAGCGGCAGACGAAGAGCTCTCCTTCAGCAAGTCGAGCTCAAAGCGCCGCGCCTCGCGCCAGAGCACCCGCCCCTTCCCGACGTGCGCCCCTGCGACGGCCAGGGCCCGGTCGGCGACGGCGCGGAACCTCGCCACGCCCTCAGGCGAGAACGAGGAGACCTCCCCGTCGAGCTCGCGGAGCGCGCGCAGGTACGAGGCCCAGACGGGAACCGACAAAAAGTCCGCGACAGCGGCCTCGTGCAGCGCGACGAGCCCCGCCGAGAGCTCAGGCTTCTTCCCCTTCGCCTTCGCCGCGAACGCCGCTTTCCTCTCGTCCTCGAGCCACTCGATCCAGACGGACTCCGGCAGGGGGAAGGCCGCGGCGGCGGCGCCGCGGGCCTGGCGCAGGCGCCGAGACATCCGGCACCTTCGGAGCAGCGATATGAGCTGGAGGTGGCTCTCGAACGAGGGGGGGGCTGAGCCGGGGGCGGCCATTTCCTCCTCGAGCTTGGAGAGTGCCGCGGCGTCCTCCTCGGAGGCGTCGACCTCCTCGAAGTCGGAGTCGTCGTCGGAGCCCGAATCGGAATCGGAGCCGGAGGAGGTCGAGGTCGAAGGGTCGTCGCCGTCGTGCCCGCCGGCATCGTCGACGGCGGCGGCGGCATCCGCTTCCCCTTCGACCTGCCGCATCTCGACGTCGAGACCGGCGACTGCTCCGACGGGAGCTGGTGCTTCTGCTCCTGGTCCTGCTTCGACAGCAGCAGCGGCAGCCTCGGAGCGTCGAGTGCTTCGAGGCGGCATGATCTGGGAGAGAGAACGAAGAAGAAAAAAGAAGTAAAAAAAGCATCAGCGACGCTCCCACTTTTTCGTCACGAATCGTTGACTTTTTCGGCAAAATGGCCCTCCCTTTCGCGCTCTCGCAGTTCATCTCGAGCCCTGAGCCTCGCGTCTCCGCTGCGCTGCACCAGGTCCCAGAGTACCCGGAGCACCTCACGGGGTGCCTGGTCTCCGGGCCGGCGAACTGGTGAAGATTGAGGGTCTCGAGGGTTCCGTCGCTCTCAAAGGACCCCCCCCCCCATCCGTCGTTCTCTCTTCTCTTCTCAAAACCTCTCGACCTGTTCTCTCCCTCGCTCCACACACACAAAAAAAAGCGGCAAGACCTCCCTCCTGTTCCACTATGCTCGCACCGTCGCGGAGAGCACGGGGAGGCCCGTCTATTTCTTGACGAGCGCCGCCGCGGCGGCGGCGGGGCCGCCGCTGCTCCCCGCGACTGCCGCTGCCGCGAGCGTCGGCGGAAGCGGAGGTGACGGCCAGGAAGCGACAAGAGCGGCAAGAGCGGCGGCGCAGGCGGCGCAGGCGGTGCAGGCGGCGCAGCCGGCGACACACGGCCGAGCGGCGGGAGACCCCTTCGACCTCGTCCAGATGAAGTACGTCTCCTCGATCGCGGACGTCGTCGCCTTCGCCGCGTGCCTGCACCTACTGGAATCGGAGGGCGAGGGGGACGGGCAGGGCGACGGCCCTCCCGGGAGCTCATCAACAATCCCGCGCCGCCCGGCCGCGGTCGTCGTCGACGGCCTCTCCTCCCTGCCCCCCGACGAGGCCTCCGCGGCGGCTTCTACTTTCGACCGCAGGTCGGTGGAGCACGCTGTGCTGCGTGCGCTTGCGGTGCTCTCGGACGCGACGGCGGGGGCGTGGAGGAGGAAAGTGAGGAGCAAGGGGAAGGGGCACGGAGAGCGAGGAGGAGGAGGAGGAGGAGGAGGAGGCGAAGGGAAAGGCGGAGGCGAAGGAGGCGAGAGCAGCAGCTCTCCTCCTCCTCCTCCTCTCCCTCCGATCGCTCTCGTCGTCGCTGAGGAGGCCGCCCCGGACGGGCGCGCGCCCTTCTACCTGTACAGGAGGTGGCTCCCGCTGGTCCTCGCGGTCAGGCCCGCGCAGCACGAGGGGGGGCTCCTCCTCGGGTCTCCTCACCGAAGCCTGCTGTCTCTCGCGCCCCTTCCCGCCGCGGCGGGAGGGGCTTGTGTATCACATGCGTCCGCATCGGCGGCGGCCATGTACTCTTTCGAGGGCGCTGGGGAGTTGGAGGCGCTGGGCGTCGCCGTGTAAAAAAAAAAAAAAGGAAAAACAAATCGCGGGCAGCACCGACTGGCTAAAAAAAGTTTCTTTTCCTTCACTTTCTTTTCCTCCGTCGCCGGCGCTTTTTCCTCTTCTTCTCGGCATCAAGCCCAGACTCTCGCAAGGCAACTTCTCCGCGAGCTCTTTTCGCACGCCCCTTCTCTCTCAGCGCCAGCTTATCCCTCAGCTAGATCCGTGTTGATCGTACGAGACACTTCATGGCTTCGAACAAGCCCAGCGCCGCGGTGGTGAGTGTGTGCGCTGGCCCCCCCAGTGCTTGGTCGTTTGGCAGCGTCGGCATCTCTCAAGGACCACCGACGCTGGGGCAAAAACCCGTCAATCCCTTACCCTCGCCTTCTCTCTCTCTCTCTCTCTCTCTCTCTCTCTGCTCAACCGTTAATTTCACTCCAGGATTTCTTCGCTGGAACAATCGCGGGATCTTGCCAGATCGCCGTCGGGCACCCGTTTGGTGAGTGAGAAGAAAACCCTGGAAGGGGCGACGCGTTTTCTCGGTTTGTTATTTTTTCGATGCGAACGAGGCGTCTCTCGAGTCGGGCGACAGCGTACCAAGTGATTGACTCTCTTTCCCTTCTCTCCCCTCCCCTCTTTCTCGGAAAAAAAACGACAGACACGATCAAGACCAAGCTGCAGACGCAGCCTCGCCCGGCCCCAGGGAAGGCGCCGGTCTACAGCGGGGCCATGGACGCGACGCGAAAGGTAAGACATTTGAGAGGGAGGAGCCGAACGAAAAAAGAACCTAGCCTTTCGAGACCTCGACCTCCAACACACGAACACCAACGAAAAAACTCCTCTTCTCCTCCCCCCCTCTCTCTCTCTTTCTCCAACACTTTGGGGGAAAAAAACCAAAATCACCAGACCCTCTCCGAACAGGGCGTCCGCGGCATGTACCGAGGCATGGGCGCGCCCCTGGCCACCGTCGCCCTCTTCAACGCCGTCCTGTTCTCCGTGAGGGGCAAGATGGAGCGGCTTCTCGCGCACGCCGACGGCAGCGCGCTCACCGTCGGCGACCAGGCCGTCGCGGGAGCGGGCGCCGGCGTGGCCGTGTCGTTCTTGGCGGCTCCCACGGAGCTGATCAAGTGCCGGCTGCAGTCGCAGCTGACGACGGCGCAGGCCGCGGGCGTGTCGACGGCGGGCGTGCTCGCGCCGTGCGGGACCCCCGTCTTCAGGAACGTGGCGAGGCCGGGCGTGAGGCCCTCGAGGTTTGCCGCCGCCGCGACCGCCGCCGTCGCCGCTGCGCCTTCGGTCTCCCCGGCGCTGGCCGGCGTCGGCGGAGGGCTCCACGGCGCCTCTGGCGTTGTCGTCGGCGGGGCAACGGTGACCTCTCAGGCGACGAGAGGAGGCCCCTCTGGGAACGGCGCAGGCAGCGGCGGCGGCAGCAGTCTCAGAGGAGGCCGGCCCCCGATCGCTGCCGCGGCAGTCTCCACGTCGGCGACCTCCTTCGCTCCGCATTCCGCGGCAGTCTCTTCCCACCTCCCGCAGAACTACAAGGGCCCCATCGACGTCGTTAAGCACGTCTGGCGCTCCGAGGGCGGCCCGCGCGGCCTCTTCCGCGGCCTCACCCCGACGCTCATGCGCGAGGTCCCCGGCAACGCCGTCATGTTCGGCGTCTACGAGCTCGCCAAGCGCCAGCTGGCGAGCTCGCAGGGCCTCGAGTCCACGTCGCAGCTCGGCACAGGCTCGATGATCGTGGCGGGCGGGCTCGCCGGCACGTGCTTCTGGATCCCGGTCTTCCCGGCCGACGTGATAAAGTCGCGGTGGCAGGTCGACTCTCCAGCCGCGCCGGGAGGGCCGCAGTTCCGCTCGCTGCTCGACTGCGCGGCGCAGACGGTTCGCGGCGGTGGCTTCAAGGCGCTGTACAGGGGGTTCGGCCCGGCGATGGTGAGGGCGTACCCGGCGAACGCGGTGTGCTTCGCGGCGTACGAGGCGGTCGTGCGGGCGGCCGGGAGCGGGAGCGGCAGCGAGTGAAGTGAGTTTTTTATCCCTCTTCTTCTTCTCCTCCTCTTCTTTTTTGTACCATCACTTTATTTTTTTATTCTTTGTACGGTTTCGTGGCTTTGTGCCAGCTGCGAGAGAGATAGAGAGAGAGAGAGAGAGAGAGAGAGAGAGAGAGAGAGAGAGAGAGAGAGAGAGAGAGAGAGAGAGAGAGAGAGAGAAAGAGAGAGAGAGAGAGAAAGAGAGAGAGAGAAACAACGAGCGAGAGAGAAATACTTTGTTTTTGCCGTTTTTTTTTTCATTTTGATGGGGGTGTTGTCCAGCCAAGTTTCGAAAAAAGAGAAGAAAATCAAAACAAAAAAGCCAACCCAAAGCGAAAACACGATTGTAGAAAAAAGAAAGAAACAGTAGAATACCCCTCCGGTCCAACAATCGAAGAAGCAGCGCGGGAAAAGGGAAGAGACGACGAGGAGAGAGAAGAAGCAGAGAGAGGAGGTCGAGGTCAGGGGGCCGAAGAGGGGCGATTTTTGTCTTCCTTCGTCGGTCTGGCTGAGGCACTATTTTTCCTCTCTCCCCACGCAACAACAAAGCGCTTGCATCTCTTCAGCGCCTTCCTCTTCTTCTTCTTATTTCTTGCGCCCAGCAAAAACTATGGTCTTTCCCTCGCCCCGCGGAGGACGCGGCGGCGGTCGCGGTACGTCGAGCGGTAGAAGAAAGAGGGGAAGCAAAAAAACAAATGCCACGGCCAGGAGGGATGGCGGCTCAGAGAGATGCCAGATGCTCCACTTCTCCCTCGCGTCCGCGCTCTGAGAGCTTTTGCTGCTGCACGTTTGGCGCTAGATGGAGACCCCAGGATGTTTTGCGTGCCCTGACGGAGTCTTCAGGATCATCGCGGCGTGGTCCGACGAGGAACTCGAGCTGTGGCAATTCGTTTGCATTCGCGCGCAAAAAACGACAGCAGCCGCCGCCGGTGTTCTCTTTGCTCTCTCTCTCTCTCTCTCTCTCTCTCTCTCTCACGCGCGTTCCTCTCTCTGTTGCTCTCTCTTCCCTCGCGGCGCGCGACGCCTCCACCCTGCCTTTCTCGATCTCTCTCGATTCCAAACATTTCTCCGTCATCTCAATTATCTATTTCTCTCTCTCTCCGTCTCAAAAACAGGAGGCGGCATGAGCCGCGGAGGAGGCTTTGGAGGTCGCGGCGGCGACCGCGGCGGCTTTGGCGGAGGTCGCGGAGGAGGCTTTGGCGGCCGTGGAGGAGGCGTCGAGAAGCGCGGCGGCTTCGGCGGAGGCTTTGGCGGGCGTGGCGGTGGCGGCCGCGGCGACCGCGGCGGGCGCGGGGGCCGGGGCGGCCGCGGCGGCGACCGCGGCGGGCGTGGCGGGCGCGGCGGCGGCCGCGGCGGCCCCGGCGGCATGAAGGGAGGCAGCAAGGTCGTCGTCGAGGCCCACCGCCACGCGGGCGTCTTCATCGCCCGCGGGAAGGAGGACGCCCTCGTCACCAAGAACATGGTCCCTGGGGAGTCCGTCTACGGCGAGAAGCGCGTGTCCGTCGACGTCCCGGCCGCCGACGACGCGTCGGCGCCGTCGAAGATCGAGTACCGTGTCTGGAACCCGTTCCGGTCCAAGCTCGCCGCCGCGGTGCTGGCGGGCGTCGACCACATCCACATCAAGCCCGGAGCCAAGGTCCTCTACCTCGGAGCCGCCTCCGGGACGTCCGTCTCGCACGTCTCCGACATCGTCGGCCCGACCGGCGCGGTCTACGCCGTTGAGTTCTCGCACCGCTCGGGGCGCGACCTGGTCAACATGGCTAAGAAGCGGCCGAACATCGTGCCGATCATCGAGGACGCGCGCCACCCGCTCAAGTACCGCATGCTGGTCCCCATGGTCGACGTCGTCTTCGCCGACGTGGCGCAACCCGACCAGGCGCGCATCGTCGGCATCAACGCCGCGGCCTTCTTGAAAAACGGCGGCGCGTTTGTGATCTCGATCAAGGCGAGCTGCATCGACTCGACGGCGGCGCCCGAGGCCGTGTTCGCGCGCGAGGTGAAGAAGCTGGTCGAGCTGCAGCTCAAGCCTAAGGAGCAGGTGACTCTGGAGCCGTACGAGAGGGACCACGCCGTGGTGGTTGGCGTGTTTAGGCCGCCGCCCAAGGCGGCAAAGTAGAAGGGTGGGAGAGGTTTTTGATTTTGAGAGAGAGAGAGAGTTTCGAGAGGGAAATTTCATTATCTTGTCTTCTTGTCTTTTCTTTTTTCAATTGAGCGCGTATTTGTTGTTTTTGGATACAATAACGCTCAAAGAGATCACACCGAACGCGCCCTTCACGCGCAAAAGAGTAACATGCAAAAACACAAGAAAATGGAAAAAGAGGAAGAGAGAAGAGGTCGAAAGAGGCCGACGACGGGAAAAACACAAGCGCTTCGTTTTCGACTCAACTCGAGAAAAGAGAGAGCCAAGAATCTCTTTTAACTCTTCTTGAACTCCGATTTCGATTCTTCTCGATGCGCTCGAGCACACACGCGCGCGCCGGGCCCAGCCACGTCGCAGCAGAGACGGCATCGGCGAAGAGAACGCCGATGGCAATTCGGAAAGGCGAGGTTTCATCTCGCCGCAGCCGCTCGACTTGGTCCTCGTCATCTTCGTCGAATCCGATGACGTCTCCTCTCCTTCGCCGCTCCTCGCTGCGCTCCTCGGTTGCGGTGTCGGCTGCGTCAGACGATGACAAAGTCCCTGTTCCTACTCGATCCGAAGAAGACGCCGAGACAGAGCCCGTGCTGGTGCTCCCGCGCACGATGCTGCTGCCAGAGCCAGACGAAAACTTTGACGACTTTGGAGCGCCCATGGTCGCCCCGAACTCTTCTTCGCCAAACTCTTCCTCGTCTGAGCCTGCGCCGTACCCCTTTTCCAAATTCAGCCTGGGTGACTCGGAGGTCTCGCGCTGGGCCCTGAACAGCAATTTTAGCGGGAAGATGGCGGTTTTGGCGCTGGCGGTAAGGAATAGTTTTCCCTTGCGATTTTATCTTGATCTCGTTTTTTTCATCATCGTTTTTCTCACCACACCTCAAAAAACCTGAACCCCAAAAAACAGGCCATGCTCGTCAGCGAGCGCATCACGGGAACGGGCGCAGTCCAGGCCCTCGACCTCGCCGTCGGGGTGCCCCTCTGGGAGATCGAGCCCGCGCTCGCCCTCGTCGTCGGCGCCCTGCTCCTGGCGGGTCTGACACCGCCGAGGGAGAAGCCGCCGCCGGGGACGCCGCCCGTGCCGCTCAACGCGACGATCCAGGCGTTCATGCTGAGGGCGGCGCACCTGGGCCTCGCCGCCGCCATCGTTTCCGAGGTGGCGACTGGGCAAGGAGCGCTGGACCTCTTCGAATTCGAGACCGGAATGGGCGAGATCTCCGAAGTGGTCCGTTCTTTTTTCTTTCAGGTTTTTTTTTCCCCCTCGAGAAAGGGTCGGAATCGGAAAACGTTGCCTTTTCTCTACCCCCCCCCCCCCCCTTTCTCTCTTTTTCCTTACTTACACTTTGAAAAAAAAGAAAAAAAAACAGGAGGCGGCATTGGTTTTCGGCCTTCTTGTGTTTCTTACCAACCCCGGCAAAAACGATAAGAGCAGTCGGCAAGGAGACGGAGGCGAGTGAGTGAAAGGTGTTGCCCTCGTCGCCGCCGTCGCCGCGGCCGCGCGCGACGAGGGCGTCGCGCGCGCTGACGGCATTGAGATGTATGCTTTGGTTTCAGTTTGTAGATGATGGCGATGGTGAAGAAGACGAAAAAGTGGACCGCAGGAGGTTTGAAGAAGGGGTGTGAAGAGGGGGCAACAAAATGAAGAAGAAAAAGATGACGAAGAAGCCGAGGAGGTTGAGGAAGAACGCGAAACTGAGCACGCAGAGTAAATCAGAATTTTTTCTTCCCCCACTCCCGTCGCTCTCGTCGTTCCTCGTTCGCGGACCACTTCTGCTCCCTTTTGTTTCTTTCATCTCTCCGTCGAGAACAAGACTCGCAATGTCCCTGTCCCAGCTGCGGACCGCGATCCTCAGGCACGCCTCCGTGGGGCCCTCGGCGGCCGCGCTCTCGGCGGTCGCGGCGGCGGCCGTCGGCATCGCCGGGCGCAGCGGCGGTGGTGCAAGCAGCGTCGCCGGGACGAGCCGAGGGTACGCCGCGTCGACCTACCTCGACAAGGACGCCGTGACCTCCCGCGTTCTGAGCGTGGTCAAGGCGTTTGACAAGGTGGACCCGGGCAAGGTGAGAAAATGAGCGAATTGGAATGACGAATGAGAAGCGACTGAGAGTTGATGCGATGCAAGAAGAGGAGCACGACAGCATTGCAAAGGAGATTGCGGCGCTTTATGCGCCTTTCTCGTCCTTACTTTCGAGATGTCTCCGCGTGGATGCTGAGAGACCGACGCGCTGGAGATCCAGAGAGGATGTTTGGGGGCGACATGGGGGAAGAAGAGTCCCGTCAGCGGCACAATCGAACGAGCTCCTTTCTCTTTTCTTTTTTGTTCGTGGGTTTTTTCCTTTCCGGCTTGGCGCCGCCCTCGACCTCTTGGCCTTTTCTAACCTCCTTCCTCTCTTTCCCTTGACAAAAAAAAAAACGCAGGTGACCGCCTCCGCCTCCTTCTCGGGCGACCTGGGCCTCGACTCCCTCGACGCCGTCGAGCTCGTCATGGCCCTCGAGGAGGAGTTCGGCATCGAGATCCCCGACGCCGAGGCCGACAAGCTCTCGTCGACGGCCGAGGCGATCTCGTACCTCGCGGCGCACCCGCAGGCCAAGTAGGAGGGATTCACCTTTTTCTCTTTCATTTCTCTCTTTCTTTCTTACATTTTAGTTTGGGGAGCAGGGAGAGAGGAAAACGAAAATGGTGTAAAAAGGGCAAGACGGAAAAACGCGCGCAAGGGCGTTTTGTCGTGCTTTAGGAAAATCGGATGATTTCTTCTCTCTGCTTGATCTTACAACGGGCTCTCTCGCTCGCTCGCTCGCTGGCTCTCTCTCGCTCTCGCTCGTTGTCTCTCGTTGCTGTCTGTGCATTTTCTATGGATTTTAGTTGTTCTGTCGTTTGTTTGTCTGTCTATCTGATGCTATTTTCGCTCGCTGGCTCATTCTCCCTCCAGGTAAAAACAAAGACACTTTTTTCTTTTTCGCTCGTTTTCTTTTCCTTTTTTCTTTCTCTCTCAACTCTCTCTCTCTCTCAACTCCCTCTCTGCTACTAAGCCTCCGCCGCGGCGGGCCTCGAGGGGCTCCTCGACATGTCTTCTGCCGCCGGAGGGAGCGTCAGCGGCGGGGAGAAGAAGGCTGGCCCGACGCCGCCGCCGCCGCCACCGCCATAGGAGCCAAGGTCCGAAGCATCCGGCTCGCACGAGACAAAGCCGTACGTGCGCAGCAGCCGGACCTGCGCCAGCGCCAGCACCGCGCCCTCCACGCGGGACCAGTCGGTGCCGACGGCCCTGAGGCCCAGGTCAGCCGCGAGGAACGCCCACGAGGCCGCCGAGAGCGCCGAGAGCGCAACGCGCGCGCCGCTGTAGCGCGCCGCGGCCGCCGCAGCGGAGCGCGCCGCGCCGCGGACGGCGACGGCTGACGAGACGCTCGCGGCGCCCCTGGCCCCGGCGCGCGCGACCAGGGCCCGCAGCGCTGCCTCGTGCGCGGCGCGCTTGCCCACGGCGGCGGCGCCGAGGGAGCGCAGGGCCGTGCCTCGCGCCGCCTCGAGCGCGGCGGCGGCACCCAGGGCGGCGGCGGCGCTCGCAAAGACCCCGCCGCTGCCGCCGCTGCTCAAAGGAGAGGAAGAGCTGGATGCTGCCGCTCTGCGGGCGCGCTGCCTGGGCGCCGAGGCGGCATGCTGCACCGGGGCCGGGGTCGCAGCCACCGTCGCCGCCGCGGAAGAAGGCGCAGAGCCCCGGGGCGCGGAGGAGCCGCCGACAGAGACCAGCCCGTCGCCGGACCCGCTGGCGTCGCCCAGCGAGTGCATCAGGATCTCGGCCTCGAGCTCCGCCGTCCTCAGGCCGCCCGGGCACCGCACGCCCAGCCTGTCCCGTAGCCGCAGCAGCGTGTCGCGGTAGCTGGGCCTTCGCCCTCCCAGCGTGGCCCCGGCGTCGGCCGCCAGGAACCGGAAGCGGGCGTCGATCGCGGCGGCGAGGGCCGCGCGCCCGCCCGGCCTCGAGGGCGAAGGGGGCGGGGAGGGGGAGGAGGCGACGGCGATGGACTTGACGAGAGGGGACAGCGGGGAGATGCCTGTTCGGTGTTGTTGTGGTTGTTGTCGTTGTTGTGTGTGGGGGGGGGAGGAAAGCGGGTCGAGGGAAAATGTGAGAACGGAGAAAGAGAAGAAACGGAGGTCGGCTTGCGAGAGTTTTTTTTTCCTCGCTCCCCATTTTTTCACACGTTTTTTTCTTCTTCGAAAAAAGGCGACGCACCGGTCAGCAGGCCCCAGACGCTCTCCAGCTCGGCGTCGTCGCACATCTCCAGCACCTCGAGCAGCTCTGGGTCCGAGTCAGCCGTGACGGGAGCCGAGGGCGGGTCGAACGGGCGGGAGAGGGCGCGGGGGGGGGCGACGGCCCGGGCTGCCGGAGAGGAGGACAGCGACGGCGACCGGACAGAGGAGGAGGCCTTCGAGGTCGAGGTCGAGGTCGAGGTCGAAAGCTTCCCGCCGATTGTTGGGCGGCGACAGGGCACAGCGCGTGAGGTCGAACCGGAGCGATTGCTGCCCAGCGCCGCCGTCGGGCGGCTAGAAAACGTGTTCGAAATCATCGCGTGGACGATTCGAGCGCGGAGAGCGGCAGGGGAAGTCGGGCAGCGACGATGACGGCAAAAGAGCCGGCGGTGATGCCGACGGCGATGGGAGGAGTGAAAATTTTCGCTGTCTCTTTTTTTTTCTCCTTCTCCGAACGCCTCTTCCTCCGTTGTTCGTTCTCTCTCTCTTTTCTCTCTCTCCCTCTCTATCTCTCTCTCACACACTCTCACTCTCACTCTCCCTCAACTCCGACTCCCGCAGAACTTCCGCGACACAGCGGCAGCAGCAGCAGCAGCAGCAGCTCGTCACCCCATCATTCTCTTTCATTTCCTTTTTTGATTTCGAAATTACAGTCGTTTCTCCCTCTCTCTCTTCCCTCTCTCTCGAAAGTCTTTCTCTCTCACTTGCCCGCCACTGCCGCCGCCGCAGCAGCCTTCTCGGCCAGCTTCTCCCCGCGCGCCTTCTTCGCGTCCTGCGCCTTGCGCACGGATTCGTACAGGTGCCTCTTCTTCCTGGGGAGCATCTGAGCGCGCATGCGGTCCGCGTCGGCGGCCTTGGCGACCTCGGCGGAGGGCTTGACGGCGTCCTTCTCGTCGGCGGCAGCCTCTTTCACTGCCATCGCCTTTTTCGTCGACTTCGACGGCACGGACAGGCCGAGCTCCTTGGCCAGCCCGTCGGCGTGCGCCGCCGCGGCCGCGACCTCGTCCGCATCGATCGCGTCGGGAGCCTCTAATGCATCGGGAGCGGAGCCAGCATCGCCGCCAGCGGCAGCTCCCCGCTCGGCGACGGCGGCGGCCGCGGCCTCGAACTCTGCCAGGGCGTCCTTGGCCGCCGTCGCCCGCGCGCCCCTCGACGCCCGCGACGACGCCTCCCGGAGAGCTTTCAGTTCTTCGGCGTACGCCGGCACGTAGCCACCGTCGTCCGCGGCGTCAGCGAAGGGAGACAGGTGCGGCGGCGGCCTCTTGCCGGGCGCATACCGGCGCTCGTCGGCGCAGACGCGGAAGTTGGCCGAGTCGAAGGCCCACTGCGGCACGACCGAGGCTCGCGGGGGGAGGGCGGGCCCTCCCTCCTCCGCCGACGCGGCGGCGGCGGCGGCGGGGGGAGGCGGTGGCCTGTCGACGATCGCGTGCGTGATCCTGGGGTCGTCGACCTTCAGGGGCGCGCCGGGCCCCTCCCAAGTGACCGCTTCAGCCCCGAATGAGCGCAGGAGCAGGAGCAAGGGCTCCCGCGGGACCTCCCGGGCGATGTAGAAGACGAGCCCGCGGAAGAGCGACGAGCAGGCCGCGGCGTCCGAGGACGGAGCGGGACCGGGAGTTTGCTGGTCTCGCTGCTGCTGCTGCTGCTGCTGCGAAGAGGAAGCGGGCTCTGTTGTGTTTTGTTCGTTTATTCGATGTTATTTTCTGGTGAGAAAAACGAAATAGAAAGAACGAAAGAAGAAGAAAGAAATGCCGATCGCTGGGTAGGACCGAAAGGGTCCCGGCGCCGACGGCGCGTTCCCCACGGTGATGGAATCAGCGTTCGCGCCACACCTCCCCCTTGATTCCAGACCCTTCGACAAATCCCCTCCGCGCCACAAGCGGAGACTCGGCAGACCCCCCGAAAGGGGAAAGCCGGCTGCGAACACGAGGGGCGCGGATTTGGAATAGGGCAGTCGGAAGGTGATTGGGGGGGGAGGGCGGACGACTTGCTCTCCGGCGTTTGTTAAAGGGATGTACGCCATCTGTAGAAATCTAGTGCAAACTAGCTCTTCGGCGCCCCTATGTGCGTGTTAGAAACAGGTCGGAAAACTGCGCCGGCAAAGGCGAGACAGTCCGACCCGCCGGATGTGTTGTGGAGCTGCGTAAAGAGAAGAAAGAGAAGAAGAAGTAGAAGAAGAAAAGGCGAAATCGTACCGTCGCCGGCCTCGGCCGCGAGCGCGGCGGCCTTGGCCGGGAGCGCCGCGAGGCGGGCCTTTGCCGCATCGCCTTCCTCCCCGCCGTCCTCGTCGCCGCTCGACTCGCCGTCTTCATCCTCGCCGTTCTCAGCGGTAGCGCTGCCACCGGCGGCAGCGCGCTGGGCGGCGCGCCTCGCGCGGCGGCGCTCGCGCTTCCCGTTCAGGCTCCCGGCGAGGAGCAGCGTCGGCGTCGCCGGCGCCGAGGCCAGGGCGGCGGGGTTCCCGTTGTTCGGCCCGGCGGCGGCGGCGGCGGCGGCCAGCCCCCGCATCAGCGCCTCGAGCCCCGCCGCGGCCCCGTCCAGCGCCGCGTCGGCCCTCGGCGGGTAGGGGCTCCCCAGGTCGGCGTAGAGCCGGGCGAGCACGTGCCGCATCGACGTGCACGCCAGCTCCAGGAAGGTGGCCATGACGCGGAAGTCGACGTCGGGGGGCAGCACCTGCGCGAGCGCGTGCGGCGCGAGCCAGGTCACGGTGTTGCCGCGCACGCTGGCCTGGAAGTAGTAGCCCTTCACGGAGATGAACGCCTTGCGCAGCGAGCCCGAGCGCGCGCACCAGGCGGCCCACTCCGTCGCCAGGTTCTTCGACGCGGCGACGGCGGCCGAGGGCACGCCCGCCCTCTGGTCCGACGGCAGCGCCGCGAAGAGGTGGACGAGGGACAGGGGGTCGTCGAGGTCGCGCAGCGCGTCGTTGAACGTCGGGTACCGCTCCCGAATCAGGTGGTCGAGCCTGTGCACGGGCCGCTCGGCCTCGAGCTCCCTCGCGGCGTCGTCTCCCCTCTTGGCGCGGGCCTTCCGGACGCGGCGCTCAAAGGCGGCGTCGGCGCGAAACTTGTTGAGCAAGGGCTCGTGGGCCAGAAAGAGGACGTCCTTGACGTGGTAGTAGGTCTTGTGGCGACCCGCGGGCTTCTTGCGCGGCTCCCGCGGGTGGATCCCTTTGAGGATGCAGAGGCGGCTGGATCGGAGTTCGGTGGTGGGGGTGGGAGAGAGAAAGAGGGAAGGAAAAAGTGAGGTGAGTTTGAGCGAGGCAGCGGGGGC
>Ga0315289_10004690_pt1 | contig 20310 bp, 15 predicted proteins | sample YL17G11_40_MG_FD_203452 | JGI IMG/M metagenome (GOLD analysis project Ga0315289, IMG submission 203452) | Sediment microbial communities from Yellowstone Lake, YNP, Wyoming, USA - YL17G11_40 | ecosystem: Environmental > Aquatic > Freshwater > Lake > Sediment | place: USA: Wyoming | collected... | reverse complement strand
AGGTGGCCTATTGTGTGGCGAAGGAAGAGGGGGAGGGCGTCCTAACCACGCCGTCCGATGGTCCGGCGCGACTGCGCCCCTATCTGATCCCGGAGCCGGAGACCGCCGCGGCCCATACCTACTGGCACAAAAGCCTTAAGAAAAGCCACCCGCTGGAGGGACCGTCGCTTCGCTTCAGCGGAACGGAAACCCAGATCGGCGCCCTGCGTGTGCGTCGCTGGCCGGTGGATCATTCCATCCCCGGCGCCGGGGCGTTTGGGATTGAAACAGGAGCCGGCTGGGTGATCTACACCGGCGATCTGCGCCTGCACGGCACCCGCCCGCAGGAAACAGAGGCCTTCATCCGGGAAGCAGCCGGGTTGAAACCGCTGGCCCTGGTCTGCGAGGGAACGCGTCCCGACCTGGGCGACCCCGCCACCACCGAAGGGGAGGTGCTGGACAACCTGCGCTCCTTCTATCGGACTGCGCGGGGCCTGGTGGTCGCGGACTTCGGCCCGCGCAATGTCGTACGATTGCTCTCCTTCCTGGAAGCCTCGACCCAGGCTGGGCGGCGGCTGGTGATCACGGCCAAGGACGCCTTCCTGCTAGAGGCACTGCGGCTGGCGGACCCCTCCGTTCCCGATCCGTTGCGCGACCCGCGGATCGCCATCTATGGCAAACGCCGAAGCAGGCCAGACAGCTGGGAAGAGGACCTGCGCCAGCGCTCGGACTTCCCGCGGGGGGAACGCTGGGCGCTGTCGGAACAAATCGCCGCGTCGCCCGGAGACTACACGGTCTGCTTCTCCTACTTCGACCTGCAGGAGCTGATCGATATCGAACCCCAGGGCGGCACCTACATCCTCTCCTCCTGCGAGCCGATCAACGAGGAAATGGCTGTCGATGAGCAGCGGCTGATGGCCTGGGTGAACCAGTTTCGGCTGACGCCGCGGGGTGCACTGGCGGATGAGCGCGGCTTCCACGCCAGCGGGCACATCGACGGAGCCGGCCTGATCCGGATAATCGAGACCATCCAACCGCGCGCGTTGATCCCGGTGCACACCGAAAAGCCGGAATTCTTTCAGCAGCACTTCGGGAATCTGATGAAAGTGATCCCGCCTGTGAAGGGAGATCCGATCGACCTGGAAGCGCTGTAGGAATTAGACCGTGCAATACGGGGGTCGATAAAAGGTAAAGGGGTCAGGTACGACCTAGCCCCTTCGTATTGAAACTGAAGGCACGGTTTGCTACTTCACTTCGAGGGGAACGAACCGAAAGCGATCCACCCTGTTCCGGGGAACCACAAGAAACGGGAGATCTGTGCGACCGTGAAGCGGTTTCACTACAGCAAGCACCCGGTGACGAGAAAAATCGGCTTGTTGCGTTGGTTTCTCTTGCCCTTCTGACCTCGTACAATTTGATCGATAGACTCGACAACCCGAAGGAGATCCCGGCGGATCCCGTCCGGTTAGTGATGGAATGTCGGGCGGCACGTGATTGGGCCAGCAGCGCGATGCGAGTCGGAAGAATGGATGAAAAGATGAACACAGATCTCCTGGACAAATCCCAATTTCCCCCAATTCCTGGAAGCGTTTCGCCTTCTTCCCGGGAAGAACTGGACAAGGCCGTAGAGGTGCTTCAGGCTCACAAAGACGGATGGGTGGCGCTCTCCATTTTGAATCGGATCTCGCTGATCGATCAGCTGATCCGAGATTATGCATCCGTGATCCCGCGCCTGGTGAAAGCGGAGGTTGAGGCTAAGGGTTTTCAAGAATTCGACTTCAGTATTGCTCAAGAATGGCTTACAGCAAGCGTGGTACTACGCAACTTGCGCAGTTTGAAACGCGCTCTGGTTGACATCCAAACGGTCGGACACCCCAAAATACCAGGAGCGATTTCTCTCCGCCCCGATGGCCAGGTGGTGGTGCAGGTATTTCCAGAAACACGCTACGACCGGCTCCTTTCCAGCAACCACAAGATGGATGTCTGGATGGAGCTAGGGGTCACGCTGGCAGATCTCCCACGCACCCAGGCGCTGTCCTATCACGATAAAAACCATCCTGGAAAAGTGGCGCTGGTACTTGGGGGTGGGAACTTCTCTGCGATCGGCTTCACGGATGTGTTGTTCAAGCTTTTCGTAGAGGACCGGGTGGTACTTCTGAAGATGAACCCTGTGAATACTTACACGGGCCCGATATTCGAAGAGGGTTTCCGCTCCCTGGTCAGGCCTGGCTACCTGCGCCTGGCATATGGAGGCCCGGTGGAGGGCGCCACCCTGTGCAATCATCCCGGCGTAGACGAAATTCACATCACGGGCTCAGTGAAAACCTTCGAAGCGATTGTTTTTGGTCCGGGTGACGAAGGCTTGCAGCGCAAGGCAAAGCGCGAACCCTTGCTGACCAAGCCGATCACCGGTGAACTGGGCAATATCACACCGGTGATCATCGTACCCGGCCCTTGGACTGGCAATGAGATGGATCATCAAGTGGAAAAGCTGGTTTCCTGGCTGATCACCAACGCCGGGTTTACTTGCATTACACCTCATCTACTTCTGATGCATGCGGAATGGTCCCAACGCCAGCAGTTGCTGGATGTGATCCGGCAGAAGCTTTCCCGCATCCCCTTGCAAAAAGCGTACTATCCGGGAGTACAGAAAATCCACCAGGCTTTCGTCTCGGCCCATCCAGAGGCTCAGCAATTCGGTAAACCGAGAGAAGAGGAATTGCCATGGACCTTGATCTCATCCGTTGCTGCAGAGCATACAGACGATATTTGTTTTCGCCAGGAGGCATTTTGCGGCTTGCTCGCGGAAACCCCCATCCACGCTGCCAGCGTTCCCGAGTTTCTGGATCGTGCAGTGGATTTCGCCAACCAAACCGTATGGGGCACCTTGGCTGCCGCCCTATTCGTCCACCCAGCATCTCTGGAGGTCAGTGAAATTGCCTTAGCGGTAGACCGGGCACTGGCAAACCTCCGTTACGGCGCCATCAGTGTGAACGCTCAGACAGGTTTGGCATGGTCTTTGGCAGTCTCTCCCTGGGGTGGTTTTCCCGATCAGGACATCCATGATGTGCAGTCGGGAGTGGGATGGGTCCATAACACATTGATGTTCTCTCGCCCACAGAAAGTGGTCTTGCGTGCTCCATTTATGGAATTACCCCGATCGCTTGCTTCGGTGAGCTGTGGAAGCGCGTATCGAAAACTTGCCCCGAAGTTGGTGGCCCTGGAAGCCGCTCCTTCCCCGTGGAAGGTCCCAGGCATTATCAGGACGGCCCTTGGATGGTAGGCCACCCAGAGCAGGAAACTGAATCTTTCGCCTGGGGGGATTGCCAGGAGGGAGTGACTTGTAATGAAAGAGATTCGGTCTGATATTGAAATCCGGGCATCGCCGGAAACCGTATGGCAAATCCTGACGGATTTCGCCAAGTATCCTGAGTGGAACCCGCTAATTCCGCGAGCAATCGGGAAAGCCGAAGTCGGCGCACGGGTTGAACTTACCGTTCCATCCGGGTCCAAAGAAAAGATCTTGCACTGTACGGTGATCAAGGCAGAGCCGAATCGAGAGCTGTGTTGGCAGTACCATGTTCTCCTGCCTGGCCTCTTTCGAGGCGAGCACAGTTTTACCCTGGAGCCATTGGGAACCGACCGGGTGCGCTTCGTTAACCGAGAGATATTTGGCGGTTTCTATGTCCCTTTTCAAGCCAAAGCACTTGATACCCAGGCCAGACGAGGCTTCAAGGAGATGGACAAAGCTCTGAAAGCAAGAGCGGAACAACCTTGAGACAGATCGCATGCAAGGCTCAAGGGTAAAGGTGGAGAAGCGCAAAGAAACTGAAAGCACGGTGGTTCCCCATCCCCCCCGTGGGGGAATGAATGGAAAGCGATCCACACTGATCCGGGGAACCACAAGAAACGGGAGGATCGGTGAGGCCGTGGAGCGGTTCGGTTGCCCCACGAACCGTCTATAATGGAGATGCGGATCGCAAGGAGAGGAACGTGGAGCGCTTAACCAAATACCAGAGCAAACGCCAATTCAGCCAAACGCCGGAGCCGAAGGGCGGGGAAAGCGGACCGCAGAAGGGCATCTTCGTCGTCCAAAAACACGCCGCTTCCCATCTTCACTACGACTTTCGGCTGGAAATCGGGGGCGCACTGGCTTCCTGGGCCGTCCCCAAGGGCCCGTCGATGAACCCGAAAGACCGGCGGCTGGCGATGCAGGTGGAAGACCATCCGTTGGAGTACGCCGATTTTGCCGGCGTGATCCCGGAGGGAAATTACGGCGCCGGTACGGTGGAGATTTGGGACCGTGGCCTTTTTCAGCCCCTGGACGATCCGTTGCAGGGGGTCATCTTGGGGAAATTGGATTTCCTCCTGGCCGGCGATCGATTGCGCGGCGGATTCGCCTTGATCCGACTGCCGGGCGGCAAGGGGAACAACTGGTTGGTGTTCAAGAAAAACGATTCGTTTGCCGATCCCTCGTGGACGATGTAGACAGTGGCGAGTGTCGAGCGACGAGGTAAATAAAGGCAGTTTCGAGTTTCGAGTTTCGAGTTACGAGTTTCGAGTTTCGAGTTACGAGTTTCGAGTTACGAGTTCGAGCTACCTGCGATTCATTTGGTCAAAAGCTTGTTGCGGGTCGGTTTGGGCCGCCAACCGGAGGCCTTCCGCCCTGCCCACGGCCACTTCGTATTGCTCTGTCTCGATCGCGTTCAGTGTTGCCTGAGCCACTTCGGATGGGGGGATCCCGCGATCGGTCTGCCGCCTGTCCGCTCTGGCCCCCTTGTCGAGTTCCGTATCCACAGTAGGGGGGATGATCTCGAACACTCGAATCGAAGTGGCCTTCAGTTGATGTCGTAATGACAGGCTAAAGGAATGGACGGCAGCCTTCGTCGCACAATACACCGGCATGATCGCAAGAGGGATAAATCCCAATCCGGAAGAGACATTGATGATGGCTGCATCCTTCCGTTTAGACAAATGGGGGATGAAATAGGCAGACAAATGAATCAGAGCCGTGAGATTGATCTCTATTTCCGCTTCACCACTCAACAAGTCCGCAATCCCTTGATGGAAGTCGATCGTTCGCTGGATTCCGGCATTATTGATGAGCACGTTGAGGGCTGGAAATGAGGTTGTGCCCCACTGGTAGAGGGATTTCCTCTCCGCCTCCTTTGATACATCGCAGATCCGGATCTGAATGTCCGGCAATTTACGCTTCGCTTCGATCAGTTTGCTTTCCCTTCTGCCGCAGACAATCACTTCGTTGCCGGCATGGACGAATGCCTCCGCCAGCGCGAAACCGATCCCCGTTGCACCACCCGTGATCAAGATCGTATTTCCAGAAATCTTCATGTTCTAACCTCCCAAACCCGAGAGTTGACTCTCGCTTGATTCTTGATGATTGGATGAGATTACGCTTGCGCTCGCTTCTTCACAAACAGCCTTGTAGCCTGTAGGGCAGACAACCCGCCGACGATCGTCTTCGCCTGCCAGAAGGCTTCCCTGCCTTCCATCCGCCCTTGGTACCTCCCGAAGAAGTACGGTTTGGCCAACCAGCGTAGGAAGAATCGTTTTTCCGAGTCGAAAATGAAATTCTCGGTCACCTTCAGCCAGAATCGATACGGCGGGTCCAGGTGGAGGCCCTCCGCGTGCTCACGTTGACGGAGCGCCTGTAATACCTTTTCTTTGATGACGGGGTAGTTTTCTTTCGCCTGTGGAAACCAGTTCCGTTCGAGGCTCTTGACGGGGATCGTGACCACATGGGGGCACAGTACCCTGGCTTCTTTCGCTGCCGCTTCATCCCCCACGATTGCCAAGAGTTTTGCGTCCATGAAGAGGGCCAATTCAAGTCCGATCTCGCCCACTTTGATGCCATTGATCGTAACCGCCTCGATCGGTGGCGACTGAATTGTATGCGGCGCAAATCCGCCGCCGCCGTACATGGCATGTTGGCCGACGATGATGATCCCGCAGAGTTCCCCTCGCACCATCTTCCTGGGCGTTCCCGGCATGTGCGGCCGCTTGACCATCCTTACGTTGCGGGGAAGTTCCTGCACCAAGACATTGGGTTTTTTGTGGCCGCTATCGTGGTCATCGTTGATGATGATTTCATCAATCCCGAACTCGTTGGCTGCCTCGCAGACCGCTTTCAAATCGGAGGTAATGAACCCTCGTCCTTCCTGCTGCCACAGCGCCGAACCGTAATGCATGGCTGTTTTGTTTGCGGGCGAGATCTGCGAAGCGCCTTCCAGGTCGCACAAAATGTAGAGTTGCCGAAATACGCCTTCGCCGGCGCGGCAGGAGTCCCTTGCTCTACGGTGGGAATTCAGGGCCATCACACTATTTTCCCTCGTTCTGGTTCGATGAACTGACCGTCGGAACGGATCATGCTAGATCGGAGGCTTGCTTTCAGTTCACCGCTGCATACTCGAACTGGCTGTTGTACCACTCGGCGCCCAAGCCCCCTCGTACCGGCAACTCCTGATGGTGGCCCTGCTCCACACTTCTCCATCTGCCGAGCTTGGCGCAGTTCATACTGCCACCCATCGGCGGGCGGTATCCTGTTACGAGATAGCCTACGCTCTTCCGGGCCGGTTCGCCTCCCTGTCATCGCCTGAAAGGAATGCGCGCGGAAGAACCAGGGGGAGCGAGGGGATAGACAGAGACGCCATCCCTTTGTAATACTGGACGAGGCAAGCAAGGACGAGGTGATCGCCGAGGGGACACTGGAGGCCGGCCAAGCCGCCTCGATCGAACTGGCGGCGGGCGGGTTGCGGGCCTCCCGCTTGGTGGCAGAGGCAAAGGGACGGCAGGTGACTGCCACCGCTTCCATCCTTTGCCTGTGGGTGAACTGAAGCGTGGTGAAGCCTTCCGGCGGGATGCCTCCCCGTTGATCGAACGCGCCGGGGCGAGAGAGGAGAGAGGGTATGATGCGCAAAAGAGAGAGGAGATGCAGCGTGACGTACAGGAGAGCAGTGTCGTGGTTCGTCGTGGTGGCCCTGGCTTTAGCCGGCCTTTTTCTTCCCGCCTATGGTCCGGTAGTGGCGCCGGTGCTGGCCGGAAGTTCCACCGTCCAACTGTGGATCGGTCAAAAGGAGATCTCGGTGAACGGACAAACGCAGTCGATGGACGTAGCACCCTTCATCCAGAATGGGCGCACGCTGGTGCCGGTCCGTTTCGTTTCGGAGGCGCTGGGCGCCAAGGTAGACTGGATCGATACCAACAAGGAAATCGTGATTGTCTTAGGCGCCAAGGTGATCGGTCTCTGGGTGGGAAAAGACACGGCGACCGTAAATGGTGTGGAGAGCAAGCTGGAAGCTCCGCCCCTCATCCAGGATTCCCGCACCTTCGTGCCGGTCCGCTTTGTCTCGGAAGGATTGGGCGCACAGGTGGACTGGCTGGCCGAGGACCATCAGGTCAGCATTGCCTACTCCACCCCCCAACTGATCTTACCCACCATCACGGACACGGTCTGGCACTACATGGTAATCGGCGATTCTGAAGCCTGGGGGTTCTACGACTACTATGCCCAGCACCTGGAGAAAGACTTGGGCGCCAAGGTGGAGAAAATCAGCTACGCCCTCCCCGGCCTGGATTGCGCCTACCTGCTGGAGAAAGTGAAGACCTCCACCGCCTGGCGGGCCAATCTGGCCCAAGCGGAGGTGATCACCTTCGAAGCCAACCCCACGCCGCGCATCGGCTGGTATCACATCAATGGGCCAGGAAGTGGAGACCAACACCGCAAGGACCATTCCGACGCGGCTTTCGCTGCCTATCAAGCGGACATGGAAGCCGTCCTGAGCGAGATCCTGGCCCTGCGCAAAGGACAGCCCACTTTGATCCGGGCCCAGAACTTCTATTGCCCGATCTATTCGGACTGGAAGAAGATGGGCATCTATGAGGAGTGCCAGGCTGTCTTTACGCGCGTCAACCAGAGTCTGGAACAGGCCGCGGCCAAGTACGGCGTGCCCACGGCGGACATCTACTCGGCCTTCAACGGCCCAGCTCACGATGAGGATCCCAACGACAAGGGGCTCATCGGGTGGGACGGCTTGCACGCCAGCACCCTAGGTTATCAGGTGATGGCCGACATCTTCCGGCGGCTGGGCTACGAGTTCATCGTGCCGTAGAAATCAACTCTCGATGGGGCATAATGGCTCTTGCCATCGTCTCGGTCAAAGACCGAAAATCTTTCAGTTCACCGCTGCATACTCGAACTGGCTGTTGTAGAGCTCGGCGTAGAAGCCCCCTCGTGCCAGCAACTCCTGATGGTGGCCCTGTTCCACTATATCACCGTCCCTCATTACCAGGATCAAATCGGCATCGCGGATGGTGGACAGACGATGGGCGATGATGAAACTGGTACGGTCCTTCATCAGCACGTTCATCGCTTTCTGGATCAGGACCTCGGTGCGCGTATCGACCGAGCTGGTGGCTTCATCCAGGATCAGGATTCTGGGATCCGCCAGGATGGCACGGGCGATGGTTAAAAGCTGCATCTCTCCCTGAGACACGTTGGAGGCTTCCTCGTTGAGCATCAGATTGTAACCGTCCGGCAAGGTGCGGACAAAATGGTCGGCGTGGGCGGTCTTGGCCGCGGCGATCACTTGTTCGTCGGTGGCGTTGGAGCGGCCGTAGCGGATGTTCTCCATGATCGTGCCGTTATAAAGCCAGGTATCCTGCAGGACCATGGCGAAGATCTGGTGCAGGTCGTGGCGGGTGAAATCGCGGATGTCGTGACCGTCCACCAAGATGGCGCCGCTGTTGACGTCATAGAACCGCATCAGCAACTTGACCATGGTGGTCTTGCCGGCGCCGGTGGGGCCGACGATGGCGATTTTCTGGCCGGGCACGACCGTAGCGGAGAAGTTCTTGATGATGATCTTATCCGGGTTATAGCCAAAACGAACGTCCTTAAACTCTACGGCGCCGTTGATGGTGGAGAGCTGGACGGGATCAGCGACATCGGGGATCTCTTCCGCCTCGCGCAGGAATTCAAAAACCCGCTCGGCGGCCGCGGCGGTCTGTTGGAGCACATTGGAGATGTTGGAGAGTTGCGCAATTGGTTGGTTGAAGGAGCGGACGTACTGGATGAAGGCCTGGATGTCGCCGACGGTGATCGCCTGGCTGATGGCCAACCAGCCACCGAGGATGCAGACGCCTACGTAGCCCAGATTGCCAACGAAACTCATGATCGGCATCATCATGCCGGAGAGAAACTGCGATTTCCAGGCCGAGCCGTAGAGGGTGCTGTTGAACCCGTCGAACTTTCGGACGCTCTTTTCCTCGCCGTTGAAGGCTTTCATCACCACATGGCCGCCGTACATCTCTTCCACGTGGCCGTTAACATGGCCCAGGTAGTCTTGCTGCTGCTTGAAGTATTTCTGCGACTTGCTGATTACCAGGCCGATGATCAGCAACGACAAGGGGACGACGCCCAGGGCCACCAGGGTCATCAACCAGTTGATGGTGAACATCATCACCAGCACGCCGATCAGGGTGGTCACGGAGGTGATGATCTGCGTCAGGCTCTGGCTGAGGGTCTGGTTGACGGTGTCCACATCGTTGGTCACCCGGGACAGCACTTCACCGTGGTTGGTGCCGTCAAAATACTTCAGCGGCATCCGGTTAATTTTTTGGGAGATGTCCCGACGGAAGCGGTAGGTGATGTTCATCGCCACGTTCGTCATCACCCAACCCTGGATGTAACTAAACAGGGCCGACGCCAGGTAGAGACCGAGCATGATCAGGATGATATTGCCGATGTAAGCGAAGTCGATGCCGGAGCCGGTTCCGGTAATCTGGCTCATCACCCCTTCGAACAACTTGGTGGTGGCCATGCCCAGCACCTTGGGGCCGACAATGGTGAAGACAGTGGAGGCGACGGCGAACACCAGTACCACCAGGATCGCGACCTTGTAGGAGCCCAGGTATTGCAGCAGCTTGACCATGGTCCCCTTGAAATCCCGCGGCTTTTCGCCCTTGATCATCATCCCCCCGCCCATCGGTCCGCCATGGCCCATGGGGCCGCCTCGACCGATGGGGCCGCCTCGCGCTGCGGAGGGACGGAATGAAGGGGGACGGTTCTGAAGGCTCATGTCAATTCCTCCAGACTGAGTTGCGACAGGGCAATCTCCCGGTAAGTCTGGCAGGTTTCCATCAACTGGCTGTGCTTGCCCTTCCCGACCACCTGGCCATCGTCGAGCACGATGATCTGCTCGGCGTTTTTAATCGTGGCAATGCGCTGGGTCACGATCAATACGGTGCTGGATCCGGTTTTCTCCTTGAGAGCTCTGCGTAGGGCCGCGTCGGTCTGGAAATCGAGGGCGGAGAAGCTGTCGTCGAAGATGTAAATGGGTGGTTTCTTGACCAGGGCGCGGGCGATGGAAAGGCGCTGCTTCTGGCCGCCGGACACATTCGATCCGCCCTGGGAAATCTCTCCAGCCAGACCCTCCGGCCCGGTGAAGATGAACTCGCTGGCCTGGGCGATGTCGGTCGCTTCTTTTAACGTATCGCCGTCGGCATTCTCGTCGGCATACAACAGGTTGCTTTCGATCGTGCCGGAGAACAGCGTACTCTTTTGCGGGATATAACCAATTCTGTCACGCAGTTCGTGCTGCCGGACCCGCCGGATATCGGTGCCGTCTACATAGATCGCACCATCGGTCACCTCGTAGAAACGGGGGATCAAGTTGACGATGGTGGACTTGCCGGAACCGGTGGCACCAATCAAGGCCGTGGTCTGGCCGGGTTCGGCGGTGAAGGTGATGTCACACAAGGCGTCCTCCAGCGCGCCGGGGTAACGAAAGGAGACGTGGCGGAACTCGACCGTGCCGACAAATGGCTGGTGGAATGGCTCGGGGTCGGGCGGGTCCTTGATGGCGGGCTTGACTTCCAGCACATCGGCAATGCGGCCGGCAGAGACTGAAGCCCGGGGTAAGACGATGAACATGAGCGACAGCATCAGGAAGGAAAACACGATCATGATCGCATATTGCATGAAAGCCATCATGTCGCCGACCTGCATCGTAGACTGGGCCACCTGGTGCGCGCCAACCCAGATGATCAGCACCGTCAGGCCGTTCATGATCAGCATCATCACCGGCATCATGGTGACCATGATCCGGTTGACGAACAGGTTGGTGGTGGTCAAGTCTTTGTTGGCTTTGTCGAAGCGGTTCTCTTCAAACTTCTGCTTGTTGAAGGCCCGAATCACCATCATCCCGGACAGGTTCTCCCGGGTCACCAGATTGAGCCGGTCGATCAGGCTCTGGATGATCTTGAATTTCGGCAGGGAAATGGCAAAGACGACCAGGATTAAGCCGATCAGCGTCACCACCGCCACGGCAATAATCCACCACATGGACGAGCTCTTGCCGATGGCCCGGATCACCCCGCCGACCCCGATGATCGGCGCGTAAAAGACCATCCGGATCAGCAGAATGACCACCATTTGGATCTGAGTGACATCATTGGTGGAGCGCGTGATCAGCGAAGCGGTGGAGAATTTGTCGAATTCGGTATTGGAGAAGCTCTCCACCGTTTTGAATACGTCCCTGCGCATGTCCCGGGCCGCTCCTGCTGCCGTCCGGGCGGACAGGTAGGCGACCGTTATCGTGCAGGCCATAGACAGCAACGATAACAGCAGCATGATGATCCCCATCCGGACGATGTAACCGGTCTGCAGCCTAGCGGCATCCATGCCGAGAGCGGTGTACTCCGCCTTCACCGACCCCACCGCCATCTGGGTGATCATGCTATCGCCTAAGGGGGCGAACTTTTGATCGAGGGTGGTCGCAATCTGTGCCCGCTGCGCGGCGGGAAGCTGGGCCAGCAAGGCAAAGACGTCCGTCCCGGGCGGGAGCTTGGACAGGTCAAAACCGAATTGCTGCCCCATGGCGGCGGCTTTGGAGGGGTCGGCCATTGCTTGTTCGAGGCCGGAGACGGCAATGAAGGCCTTGCCCATCACCGGGTTCAGCAACTCCATTTCCGCCGCGTCGATCGGCTTCAGCAGGTAGATCGGCTCTTTGGCCAGGGTGGGGTAATCCAGCACGTATTTGTCGTAGTCAGGCGAGTTTCGATTCACCAGGGTGTAGTTGCCAAGCACCTGCTGCCCGGCCTCGGGGCTCATCAAGAGGACAAGCTTGTTCATCTCGCTTGAGCGAATCGCCACCGGCACGGCGTTTTCCACGCCGCCCTGCTGAATGCCGTTGTTGACGATCCTGGACATGTAGTCGGGCAACGCCAGGTCGCAGTTGGCTTGAACGAACAGCAAGGCGATGGAAAACAGGATCATCGCAAGATACGGTTTCAAGTATCGAATCAATCGCAGCATCGGGTTGCGGCTCCTCTATCCAGTCCTTGCGGGTTGAGGCTCGGACGGCGCTTCGAGCCGGTTGGCTTTTTCGATCAGGATTTTCAGCGCGTCGACGATCTGCTCCTTTTCGCCGGCGGAGAGGGTTTGTGCCAGGTCGTCCAACCATCCCTGGTGGGCATGAAAGCTTTCCTGCAGAATGTGGCGGCCTTTTTCGGTGAGCACGATCTGTTTCACGCGCCGGTCGTGGGGCGCTTCCGAGCGCAGGATCACTCCCTGTTGCACCAGGCGCTCCAGCATCTGGCTGGCCGCGGCGCTGGTGATCCCGAGACCTTCGCCCAGATCGGAAACTCCTCCGGCGCCTCGATGGATGTGAAACAAGGCACCCACCTGGGGCATCGAAATGCCACTTTCCCTGGAATAACGGATAAAATTGTGCATCGAACGGCGCATGAAAACTTCTATCCAGTTCCGGAGGGTGGCCACAAAAGGATCGGTTGTCGGCATATGGTTAACCCTTCTTAATATTTAATAAGGCAATAGACTATCAGGATTGGAATCATTCGGCAACCCCACCGGAAACCAACGGAAGGCAGAGTTCCGCAACCCGAAAACAAAGGCGGAAGCTACGGGGGTACATCAAGAACTCTTGCTGCTGAAAGCTCCTCCTGTAGGTCACGAGAATAGCCGAGAGTAAGAACAGGTCTTCTAAAATACCTCCTGGAATCTAAAGACTATGTATGTCGGAAAAAAATTACTATTTCCCGACATTGGCCAATAAGAAAACAAAACTCACTAAATGTCCTTGAGGGCTTACCCAAATGAGACATGCAAATGAATTCGCGAGGTAACTAGGGAGGCCACCGCTAGTCGTCTTGCTTGTGCGTCACCCCAATAACCGTCCACGCAATGTGCCAGAGCTGTGTAGCGCTTGAAGCACGGTTAAGGATCTCCTTGCTTCTCTGTGGCTCTTCAAGGTAGGTAAAAACTCAATCACCAGTTGACCTTATACAGCCAAGAACATCTGGCTTCAATCCCTCATAGGTAGGTTACAAAACAGATTGGTCGGTGGACTTTGACTTAGAGAGCAAGCGCGAGATCATCCGTATGAAGAACGAAGAAAGTGGCGAATGGGAAGAACACTAGACCAGGGATTACATCTTTGAATACGAGTAGAAATTCTTCCGTTCCAAGAAGGAACGCTCGCTGGAACTGATTAGCGTTTTTTAGGAATGCGCGCCGCAGCGTCACAAGATGGCAGTGAAGGTGGTAGGTATCTTCAGTAATGTTACAATGACCATTATGGAGGTGAAAGTATGAGCCAGCCAATTCCGATAAACCCCTCGGTTTTCCGATGGGCGCGCGAAACGGCGGGTATGTCTTTAGACGATGTCGCCCGCAAACTCGACCGGAAAAGCATCACCACAAAAACGGTTGCTGCATGGGAAAGAGGTGAAGGCTCTCCAACCTACGCACAGTTGGAAGAACTCGCTTATCTGATTTTCAAGCGTCCTTTGGCGTTGTTCTTTTTTCCGGAACCACCAGTGGAAGAAACGCCCAGACAAGCATTTCGCAGCTTGCCGGAATCAGAAATCGAACTGATGTCTCCGAGAATGTACTTGTTGTTAAGGCAAGCCAAAGCCATGCAGATCAACCTCGATGAGCTGTACGGTGGCGTCAATCCGACGGAAAAGCAAATTGTGCGGGACCTCAAGTTCACCCCTAAGGATTCGACCATAGAGCTAGCCACCTCCGTTCGCGGTTACCTCGGCATATCACTGAGCGATCAACTCAAGTGGAAAACTGGGGAAGAGGCCTTTGCATCTTGGCGCATTGCACTTGAGTCTTGCGGCCTTTTCGTCTTCAAGGAGGCGTTCAGGCACGCTCCAGTTTCGGGATTCTGCCTATACGACACGCACTTCCCGCTGATCTATGTCAACAACAGCAAACCCTACACCCGCCAAATCTTCACCCTCTTTCATGAGTTGGCTCATCTCTTGTCGGGAACGGGCGGTATCGACAAGCCGATCGAAACATACATCAACGCCCTGCAGGGCGACAATAAGAGAATCGAGGTTCTGTGCAATCACTTTGCTGCGTTCTTCCTGGTTCCTGAAGACGATTTCGATCATCGGATCCAACGGATACCGATTACCGAGGACAGCGTTACTCAATTAGCTGACACGTACAATGTGAGCCGCGAAGTGATTCTGCGCCGGCTGCTGGACAAGAGCGAGGTAACGCAACAGATTTACGAGCAGATGGCAGAACGGTGGATAAATGAAGCGAAGAGGAGAACAGGCAAGGGAGGCGACTATTACTACACCAAAGGTGCTTACCTTGGCGACCGCTATTTGGAGTTGGCTTTCGACCGTTGGTATCAAAGGAAAATCTCTGTCGATCAACTCGCTGACTATCTTGGAGTGAAGACTACATATATCAAAGGCATGGAAGCCCTGCTTTCTGCAAAGTGGGCTGCTGCATGATCTACGTATTCGATAGCAGCACTCTGATCGATCTATTCCGGAACTTCTATCACCAACGTTTTCCGTCACTGTGGGACATATTCGACCAGTCAGTCATGACCAGAACCATCATCTCCGTTCGCGATGTCGCGAAAGAGGTGGAGGCCTATGATGACCGCCTGTCGAAATGGGCTAAGACAATCGATACTTTTTTCAGTTGCCTGTTGCTGGTGAATTCGCCTTCGTGAAAGAAATATTTGCAGTTCCCCATTTCCGTTCTTTGGTGCGCAAACAGCAGATTCTGCAGGGCAAACCAGTTTCCGATCCATTCGTGATTGCCAAAGCGAAGGTCGTAGAAGGTTGTGTAGTCGCGGAGGAACACTTCAAACCGCACGCATCGCAAATTCCAAATATCTGCAGGCATTTCGGTGTTGAATGTGTGGACCTGGAAGGTTTCATGGAAAGAGAAGACTGGACGTTCTAACGTGAGGTAACATATGGCTTAGACAAAGCTTTTCCTGAATCGCCTATGAACCATTAATCGGTAATATGTCCTTCTTTTCGTTTACACACCCTCTACCTTATATGATTCATCTCATCCAACTCTAGTGGATTAGAACAAGGTATTTCCATTTAGTCAGAATCCACTGGATAGTTAACTACCAGGGGATTGTCGTTGTATATAACTGGGATGGCCTGAGATTGCGATTGTATTCCCAGTACCTTACAAGCAGACCGCCACCGGTGGGCGTGTAAAGTCCGAATATATTCTCCCTCTTCTCATCTTGTAACAGGTTGACATTTCCACCGCTGCTACCGCAGCCGATGACCGTCAGAGTAAGCCCGATTTCTCCCCAATTTACATCTCTATTGCCCTGTGGTGCCCGCGCAATAGAGCCCAAGACAGGAATGTGTTGATGCCCATGAAGGCAGAACTTGATTCCAACATTGGTCAACTGTGAAATGAACGTGAGCTTCGTTCAAGAGTTAAAAAGCTATTTTGAGCCTTTTTGGCAAAATAAATAGGAGAAATAAACCCTATCCTTCGATACCTTGTCGATCATGCCCCGATGCCGGTGGTCTGCTCGCAGAACTTGGTTTCGGCAGCACAAGGCTCTCAGGTTTTGTCCCTGGTTGTTGGCTAGCTTCCCCGATCGATAGATGAACGATCGTGCATTCGTCCATGCTTACCGGTTCACCGCATTGCTTCACCCTTCTAAATACTCAATACACGATTCGGCAACCCCCACCGGAGACCAACGGAAGGCAGAGTTCCGCAACCCGAAAACAAAGGCGGAAGCTACGGGGGTACGTAAAGAGCTTCCGCCTGCTTAAAGGGGAGGTGCTGCAGGGATATTATAGTACGAATGCTCGGTGACTAGGAAATTAATATGATGTCCCGGATGATTGGGGCGCAAGGTTCCCCACCACGGGATACTTCGTGATGGCACTTTTGGCATGGCGCAGATAATAGACGTCGGATAGATCCCGCCCCGCCTGGTGGGAAAAATGAAGACCGTTTCGGAATATCCGCGTGATGTCATAGACCACACCATCGACCGCCACATAGGCCGGGTTGCCATTTCGGCCGTTGTACTGCGCCAGCTGGGTGAGCGTGAAGGTGCGTTCGCCGGCCAGGCTGTTTGACGGCAGTTGTGATGGCGGTGGTTCTGGCACAAGAGTCTGCACTGGAGCTTGACTGGGGGAAGGGGAAGCCGAAGGAGTCAGCGATGGCGGGGGGTCCGTCACCGAAGCCTCCGCGATGATCGTGCTACCACCATTGGTCGGTACTTGGTAGACCCGGTCCAGGAAGAGAGTACTGAAGAAGAAGAGGATGAAAAAGGTAGACCAGGCGATTTTGGCAATCGGCAAGCGCCAGATCTTCCAGCGGATCAAGGCCAAACGAGTGGCATACCCTGCATGCACCAGGAAGGCGATCCCGACCACAATCGGCAAAACGTCAGCATGAACCCGCGTGGCGAATGCCAAATCGATGATCCCCTTGGTCATGCCGTACCCAGTAATGAAGTACAGCATCATGCCAATCAGCAAGACCCAGGCGGCGATGCGATCGATCTTGCGCCAAAGCTTCATCGGCTGGTACCCCTGGGTAGGAATCCTTGGTCGCCCATGGCAAAGGCCAACCTTCGATCTCCTGCGGTCATCCACACTTCGAAAACAAAGACATCCTCCTCTGGAAAAATGCGTTTGACCTATTCAAGCGTTGCTAGATGAAGGATGAAGCAAATTTAGGCAAAGAAGCAGTAAAGTTTTGGGATCCAAGATTCCTGGCGTTACCGGATGATTCTTGCTTCCGGTAGTTTCCACAAGAAAAAGGAGGTGATACCCATTTCATCAAACGGACGGGGCACCGGCATTTCTCCGACGCCCCTGTCATTCGTTCCCATCTTGATGCAGAGGAAAGGAACGACATAGATAAAGTAGCACTGTTGGAGACAGTACACAACTGTCCATGCTCAATAGCGACTCGATGTCCCACGCTGGGCCCTGATCGCAACGCACATTTTATCGGCCAGAAGGGAGCCATGGGCACTGCCTTGATCCCTCTGTCGCGGTGGAGACTGGGAATCGGTCAGGAGGTGAGGGACAGGAGGGTCTTCGCTCCTTATGGGTGGACAAAGAAGGTTGTGAAATGGCAGACATCAATTTATAATCCCACTTGTTGACGCGCCCATAGCTCAATTGGATAGAGCGACAGACTACGGATCTGTAGGTTGCGGGTTCGACTCCTGTTGGGCGCGCCACATTATTTCCAGGAACTTTCTGCCCCCGAACTCGTCCAATTTGTAAGAGCATTAGATTTGTCAGGAGGTGTGACGCATGAGCAAATGGATCGGTGCGGTGATTGCACTGGCGCTTCTGCTGGCGCCGACAGCGGTGTGGGCGGACGGAGGCTTCTTCCCGCCCCAACATCCGATGGAAGAACCCGATCAGATGGCCCTGCTGTCTTGGCAAGATGGGCAGGAAACGATGCTGCTGCAAGTGTCTTTTGCCGGGCAAGATCCGGATTTCGCTTGGCTGGTGCCTTTGCCTGCCGAGCCCCAGGTGGAGGAGGGTCCTTTTGGCGTGTTCTCCGACCTGCAAGCGCTGACCGCCCGGCTGGAACTGCGCGACGAGATCTGGCTATCTCGCGACAGCGGCCTGGAAGAGAAGGGGGTTCAATTGAGCGCGCCAACGGAAGCCGGTACGGGTGTAAGCGTGCTGCAATGGAAACAGGTCGGCTTACTCGAAACGACGGTCCTGACCGCCCGCAAGGGGTGGGAGCTGGAGTTCTGGCTGACCGATCACGGCTATACGGTGCCGCCGGGAGCAGCCACCCTCTTTGATGGTTACCTGCAAAAGGGCTGGGTATTCCTGGCAATGCGGGTGAATGTGAGGCCCTTGCTGATGGAGGAGGGGAGTCCGGTGGAGGGTTTGGTTCAACCCCTGCTGTTGCACTTTTCCTCGCCGGAATGGGTCTATCCTTTGCGCATCAGTGCCTTAAACGGCTCACCCAGCCAAATCACCCTTTACCTGGCGGGGGAGCACAAGGCAATGGTGGACGGCTTTGGCCTGGATTGGGCCAATAGCTTGGACACCAGGGACGGAGGTTATCCTTCGCTGGTTTCCTTCTGGCGGATGCATTTGACCTCTCTCCCCTACCTCACCCGCCTGGGCGCCACCATGTTTCCCGAACAGATGACCGCGGACTTAGTGATTCGCCAGGCAGCCTCCGACGAGCCGTTTCGTCGGGTGGTGACATATACATCGCACTGGTCGGCGCTCTACCTGGAAGCGATGGCCTCCCGCTTCGTGTTGCGGGCCTATCCGGACGGCGCGGTTTACCCGGACCGGTCCTGCGGGCGGGCGGAAGGAACGGCCATGCTCGGGCGTCTGTTGCAGTTGTCTTGGGCGCTTCCAGCCGAGCCGGCATTCACCGATGTGGCGCCGGGGTACTGGGCCGCACAAGAGATCGGCCAGGCCAAAGCGGCGGGCGTGGTGGAAGGCTATCCTTCCGGCGAGTTTGCTCCAGAGGAAGCGCTGACTCGGGCGGAATGGGTGACCATGCTCATGCGTACCATCCAAACTCCGACGGAAAGTGAAACCTATGACCGGACGCCCTTATACTTCCCGGATGTGAATCCGGGGTATTGGGCTTTCGCTGTTGTACAGAAGGCAGCGCAGGCCGGCATCGTACGCGGTTATCCCGACGGCAGCTTCCAGCCCGACGGTCAGATCACCCGGGCCGAGGTGGCGGCCACCCTCAGTCGCGTGCTGCTGCAGATGCCCTAGCTTCGAATTCCACACGATCGTTCCGACGGGCGCCTTTCAGCGCCCGTTTCGTTTCCTGGGTGATATAATGAGGCTTCCTTGTACCGGGAGAACACGAACCACTGATGACGAACGAACCTGCTCCGCCTGAAAAAACTCAAGACCGCGTCACGCCGGCACGGCGCTCACGGGCCATGGCCTTCATTTTGCTGCTGGGGTTGGTGTCCCTTTTCGGTGACGTGACCTACGAGGGCGCCCATTCCTTCCTGGGACCCTATCTCTCCATCCTGGGAGCCAGCGCGGCCGCCGTCGGGTTTGCCACAGGTTTGGGTGATTTCGTGGGCTACTCTCTGCGCTTGCTCTCCGGCTGGTTCGCGGACCGCACCGGCCAGTATTGGCTGATGACCTTCATCGGTTACGCCCTCAATCTATTGGCGGTACCGCTGTTGGCTCTGGCCGGACGGTGGGAGGTGGCGGCGGCCCTGGTGGTGTTGGAGCGTTTTGGCAAGGCCATCCGCACGCCCTCGCGCGATACCATGCTGTCCCATGCCACCAATGTAGTGGGCCGCGGTTGGGGCTTCGGCGTGCATGAGGCAATGGACCAGATCGGTGCCATCCTGGGGCCGCTGCTGATGTCGCTGGTGATCTACCTGAAGCTCGGCTACCGGGAGGGTTATGCCTTGCTGGCGATCCCGGCCGGGCTGGCCCTGCTCTGCCTGGTCATCGCCCGCATCAACTTCCCTCGACCCCGGCTGCTGGAGTCGCAGGAAGCCTTCCTGTCGGAGAAGAAGCCTCGCCTGAACTCCATTTTTTGGCTGTACTCGGCTTTCATCGGCTTGGCGGTGTTTGGCTTCGCCAACTTCCAGTTGATCTCCTACCACTTCAACGCGGCTGCGGTGGTACCGGACGTGCAGATCCCCCTCTTCTTCGCGATTGCGATGGGGGTGGACGGAGTCTTCGCCTTGCTGGTGGGGCGGCTCTACGACCGGTTGGGGTTATCGATGCTGCTAGCCGCCCCGCTGCTGACGATCCCCATTCCCTTCCTGGCTTTTTCCCAGTCCTACGGATTGGCCGTGGGGGCGGTGGTGCTGTGGGGAGCGGTGATGGGCATCCAGGAGACGATCATGCGCGCCGCGGTGGCGGATCTGACCCATATCTCTCGGCGCGGCTTCGGTTTCGGCATCTTCAACACGATCTACGGCCTGGCACTACTGGCCGGCAACACGCTGATGGGGTTCCTCTATGGTTTCAATCCGACCTGGATCGCCTATCCGGTGGTCGCGA
>Ga0315289_10004689_pt1 | contig 20310 bp, 16 predicted proteins | sample YL17G11_40_MG_FD_203452 | JGI IMG/M metagenome (GOLD analysis project Ga0315289, IMG submission 203452) | Sediment microbial communities from Yellowstone Lake, YNP, Wyoming, USA - YL17G11_40 | ecosystem: Environmental > Aquatic > Freshwater > Lake > Sediment | place: USA: Wyoming | collected... | reverse complement strand
TTCTCCTCGCCCTAATAAATCAAATGTTAACTTGACAGCAATTAGCAAACCAAATATCAATTTGTCAATTAAAAAATCCCCAATTTTTATTGACAAGTTTCTTATTATACACTAAATTGGTTTAGTTTTAAAACTCTTTTCCACAGGGTCCAAATTTGGACCGGAGGTTAAGGAATTGAATTATGCAGTTATTTTAGCTGGGGGGAAGGGGGAGAGGTTCTGGCCTCTTTCCAGGGTAGGTCATCCTAAACAACTGTTAGAGATAACCTCAAATAAGACTATGTTACAGGAGACTATTGATCGGGTAAGCGATTTTATTCCCATAGAGAAGACCTTGATTGTTACTGGAGAGAATTTAAAAGACATTATACTGGAGAAGGTTAAAATATTGAAGGAGAAGAATCTCTTAATTGAGCCAGAGGTAAGAAATACCTGTCTGGCTATTGGAGTTGCAGCAGTTCATCTTAAAAATATCAATCCATCTGCTACAATGATAGTTCTCTCTTCAGACCATTATATCCAGAGCAAAGAAAAGTTACAAAAGCTGCTGAAAGTAGGCTCAGAAGTAGCCAATCAAGGAGAATATCTCATAACCATAGGCATAATCCCTACTAGAGCTGAGACAGCTTACGGATATATTGAGTTTTCAGACCTCTTTACCACCGTAGAAGACATACTGGTTTACCGGATTAACCGTTTTAAGGAGAAGCCAAACCGCATGACAGCTCAGGAATATTATTATGATCGAAAACATCTCTGGAACAGCGGGATATTTATATGGACTGCAGATACAATCCTTAAAACATTGCACAGACATATGCCCGATCTTTATCGTGAATTAGATCTATATGCTAAGGAGATAGGTACAAAGAACCAGGTGAATGCACTTAAAGACTTATATTCAAAAGCTGAAAATATCTCTATCGATTGTGCAGTTCTGGAAAAAGCAGATAACGTTTTGACCATAAAAGCGGATTTAATCTGGGATGATATCGGCTCCTGGTTGGCTTTAGAAAGAATCAAGGAAAGGGACCGGGAGAATAATGTGATCATAGGAAAAGCGCAAGCGACTAGTACCTATGAAACCACTATCGTCAATGATGGGCCAGGTATAATCGCAACCTTAGGGGTTTCTGATCTGGTTATCGTTAGAACCGGTGATATTGTTTTTGTAGCCCATAAGACCAAAGCTCAGGATATTAAAGAATTACTTCAGAAGTTTGCCTCAGATAAAAATATGGGTGAATATCTCTAAAGACCAGTTTATTTCTGCGGTGAAAAAAACTGAGATTTTAAAGCTCTATAAGGAAAAACAGCTAAAGAAAATACTCCGCCAGGCAACCGAGGTTATTAAAAAAGGTGGGGTGGTAGCATTTCCCACAGAAACAGTTTATGCCTTAGGGGCAGACGCAATGAACAAAGATGCCGTGAAAAAGATTTTCCGTTTAAAAAAAAGAGAAGCTAACAAACCAATTGCCATCTTTCTTTTAAAACCGGAAGAGTTGAGCAAATTCGTTAAGGTTGTAACTTCTCCAGCTAAAAGATTGATGAAAAATTTTTGGCCCGGACCTTTAACTTTAATCTTTAAATCAAAACCTGGAAAGCTTACTCATCTGATCGGGAAGGAGGAGAAAATAGGGATTAGGGTTTCTTCTTCAAAGACAGTCCAATCTCTTCTACGCCAAACCAGAACACCTCTTACCGCCACCAGCGCTAATTTGTCAGGGCTAAAAGGATCGCTTTCTGTTTTTGAAGTCTTAGAAGATTTTGGCGGGAAAATAGCGCTTATCTTAGATGGAGGTCCTGCAGAGGAAGTTGCTCCCTCAAGCGTAGTTGATGTTTGCGGAGATGTGCCAATTCTAATTAGAGAAGGGCGTATTTCTTTTGAGGAAATAAAAAAAGTAGCTCCTGAGTCAAAAAGAAAATAATAAATTGCACAATAGATATGGAAAACAAGAAATCTGAATTTAAAATTTTATTGGTCTGCACTGGAAATACCTGCCGCAGCCCAATGGCAGAAGGGATCTTAAAAAAAATCTTAATTGAAAGAGGAATAGAGGATATAAGGGTGAGCTCAGCCGGGGCTTCTGCCCTGGACGGTTACCCGGCTGTATTATTTACAATCGAAGCTACAAAAGTCTGGGATATAGATTTAAAAGAGCATTACTCCAGAAAACTTACTCTGGATATGTTGAAAGAATCAGACCTGATCCTGGTTATGTCTAAAGAACATTTTAAACATATCGAGAAGATGGATCGAAAATCTTTGGAGAAAAGTTATCTCCTAAAAGCTTTTCCTCTTAAAAATGAAGATGAAAATTTAGCCATTAAAGACCCGATTGGTGGCTCCTTAGAAGAATATAACCAATGTTTTTTGGAATTAGATGAGGAGATTAAGAGAATCCTGCCTGAGATTATCAAGCTCTACGAGAAAAAAAATGAGAAAGAAGAATAAAACTTCTATTCTTGTAGAATCCGTTATTCTATCTTCACTTTTAATTCTCATTTTTATACCAGAATCTTTTAAGGATATGGAAGCTCAAGAGGTTAAAGGAGAAAATTCAGAATTGAGAGATACGCTTAGATTGAGAGATACTCTCATGGAAACTCAAGAAGTCGAGAGAGAAAGCTCAGGCTTGATCGATACTCTTACGTTTAAAGATACCCTTTCGGTTCCTATCGTGAAGGACACTTTAAAAACAGAAAGGAAAGTAACTAACCTTTCATTTGGAGTAGGGGAGAAGTTAGAGTTTAAAGTCAGGTGGGGACCTATCAAAGCCGGTAATGCAACCATGGAGATAACTGAGATGATAGAATTCCAGGGGAAAAAATGTTTCAGAGTTGTCTCCACCGCTGGATCTAGTAAGTTCTTCTCCGCTTTCTTTAAGGTTAGAGATCGCGTGGAATCTTTTATAGATAAAGAGGGACTTTATTCACTCCATTTTGAAAAACATATAAGGGAAGGTAAATTCAAAGCAGATAAATTTGTGGATTTTGATCAACAAAATCATTTAGCCATAGCCGGAAATGATACCATACCGGTCCCGCCTTTTGTTCAGGATGTTCTCTCCGCTTTATATTATGTTCGAACTCAGCAGTTAGAGGTAGGAAAATCTTTATTTGTGGACAATCACACGGATAAAAAAAACTACCCTTTAGAGGTGAAAGTTTTAAAAAAAGAAAGAGTGGAAGTAGATGCTGGGACTTTCGATTGCCTGGTGGTTCAGCCGATCCTGCAAGCGGCAGGAGTGTTTGAGCAAAAAGGCACTTTAACTGTCTGGCTAACTGATGACCTGAAGAAAATGCCAGTTCAGATGAAAAGCAAGGTTGCTATCGGCTCCATAACCACAGAGCTGAAAGATTATCGTTTGGGAAGAATAGGAGAATAATAAAAATGACTCTTTATAAGCAAATAGACTTATCCAAGATTAAAACTATTCCCATCTCAGTAAGAAAAAGTAAATCTCTGGTGAAAGACTTTGCACAATCAACCAGTAAAACGGAAGGTGTCAATGGTTTCTTGAATAAACTGCCTAATTACTTTAAAGCCAGCGAGTTGAAATCATTACTTAAAGCAATTCATCAAGCTAAGAAAAATAAGAAGCCAGTAATATTTATGTTTGGAGCGCATATAGTTAAATTGGGTCTTGCGCCAGTTATAATAGATTTGATGAAAAACAAGTTTATCAGTTTTCTTTCAACCAATGGAGCAGGTGCTGTTCATGACTTCGAGATAGCTTTATGGGGAAAAACCTCTGAAAATGTTGAGGAAGGTTTGAAAAATGGAAGCTTCGGAATGTGTGAGGAAACCTGCAAACGATTCAATCAGATTTCAAAATGTGCGGTTAGAGCCGGGCAGGGATTAGGTGAGAGCATTGGTGAGTATCTAATCAAGAATAAAGCTAAGTTCAGAAAATATAGCCTTTTTGCTACAGCTTATCAGTTTAAAATTCCGGTTACAGTGCATATAGGTATAGGGACAGATATTGTTCATCAATCACCCTATTTCGACCCAGCTGCAACCGGTGAAGCCACTTTTACTGATTTTAAAATCTTAGCGGATGAGATCTCAAGATTAAATAATGGCGGTGTAGTTCTACATTTTGGCTCAGCCGTAATCCTTCCTGAGGTTTTTCTAAAAGCTTTATCCGTTGCCCGGAATATAAAAGGGAAAGTGGAAAATTTCACCACTGCTAATTTCGATATGATACAACATTATCGACCTAATATGAATGTGGTCTTAAGGCCTACTCAAAATAGTGGCAGGGGATACTCTTTTACCAGTCACCATGAGATTATGTTACCTCTTTTAGCCTGGGCTTTGAAGGCGAAGTAAGACGTGAGACGTAAGACGTAAGATGTAATATCTAAGAAGAAAAAACGGTTTAGACTTAAAATATGTAAAGGAGAGAAAAATAAATGGCAAGGTTAGTCGAATGTGTTCCCAATTTCAGCGAAGGGAGAAGAGCTGAAGTGATTGAGGCTATTTTAGCTGAGATCAAATCAGTTGAGGGAGTAATGCTCCTGGATAAGGAGATGGATAAAGACCATAATCGTGCAGTTATTACCTTTGTTGGGAGTCCCCAGGTGGCTAAAAATGCGGCTTTCAAGGCTATAGCTAAAGCAGCTCAGCTAATAGATATGGATCAGCATAAAGGGGAGCATCCCCGTATGGGGGCAACGGATGTAGTTCCCTTTGTCCCTATATCCGGAGTAACTATGGATGATTGTATAAGTTTAGCTAAAGAGTTAGGTAAAGAGGTAGGGGAGAAATTAGGAATACCAGTTTATCTTTACGAAGCCGCGGCTACTCGTCCGGAAAGAGTGAACTTAGCTGAGGTGCGCAAAGGAGAATATGAAGGGCTAAAAAAGGAGATAGAAACCAACCCGGAAAGAAAGCCGGATTTTGGGCCCTCTAAACTATCTAAAGCTGGTGCAACCGCTATCGGAGCAAGAATGCCATTGATTGCATTTAATGTTTATTTAGGAACCAGGGATATAAACATAGCCAGAAAAATAGCTAAAGGAATCAGGTTTTCCACTGGAGGGTTTAGATATATCAAAGCCTTGGGGTTTGAGATTAAGGAAAGAGGATTAGTACAGGTTTCAATGAATTTAGTCAACTATAAAGAATCCCCAATCTTCAGAGTATTTGAGGTAATTAAAAAAGAGGCAGAAAGATACTCAGTTCCGGTTATCTCCAGCGAGATCGTGGGTTTAACCCCGATGGAAGCCCTCTTGGATGTTTCTGATTATTATCTGAAATTGGAAAATTTTAAAAAAGACCAGATCTTAGAAGATAAACTGATGACTTTTGCCGAAAAACAGAAGTCTGGTCTTTCTGATTTTATGGATGAAGTATCTGCAGGCACACCTGTGCCAGGAGGAGGGAGTGTGGCTGCCTCCTCCGGTGCTATGGGAGCGAGTTTAGTTTCGATGGTTTGCAGGCTAACTATTGGAAAGAAAAAATATGAGGATTTTGAAGAGGAGCTTAAAAAAGTCTTAGATGAATCAGAGAAACTTCGCAAGGAATTGAAAGAGTTAATCATAAAAGATGGCGAGAGTTTTCTCAAAGTATTAGACAGTTTTAAACTATCCCAGAACACGCCAGAAGAACAAACTAAAAGGCTGGTAGCCATTCAAGAAGCTTACAAAGAGGCAGCATTAGTCCCTTTTAAAACTATGGAAAAATCCTTAGTGGTACTAAAGCTCAGTCGGGTTGTAGTAGAGAAAGGAAATGTCAATACCATAAGCGATGCTGGTGCCTCAGCCCTTATGGCTAAAAGTGCATTAGAGGGAGCGCTTTTGAACGTTAAGATAAATCTTAAATCAATAGAGGATCACCAATTCGTTGCTGGTCTAAGAGAAAAAACAGAATCAATACTTTTAGAAGCTAACAAACTCAAAGAAGAGATCGATGGACTTCTGCAGGAGAAACTATAAGTGGAGAAAAAGTATGTAGATTTACACATTCACACCACTGCTTCAGATGGTCTTCTGACCCCTGAAAAGGTGATAGAATTTGCACAGGAGTTAAATTTTTCAGCTATTGCCATTGCGGACCATGACACCGTAGATGGATATGAAAGTGCAAAACAAAAAGCAGAGGATTCAGGAATAGAGCTGATCCCTGCAGTGGAATTAAGCATAGCCTATAAAGGAATGGATTTTCATCTTTTAGGATATTTGATAGACTGTCAAGATTCAGGATTTAAAAAGAAGATCGAAAATTTCAGAGAGGAGAGGTTAATAAGAGGGGAGAAGATGGTGGAGAAATTGAATGAGTTAGGAATAGCTCTTCGTATGGATACAGTTAAGACTATAGCCAGAGGCGCTTCCGTAGGCAGGCCACATTTGGCAGATGCCTTGCTTAAGGAGGAATATGTAAAGACGTACAATGAAGCCTTTGCCCGTTATTTAGGTTACCATGCACCAGCCTATGTTCCAAAAAAATATTTAACTCCGGAGGAAGGAGTTGAGTTGATTCATAAGGTTAAAGGACTTGCTATCTTAGCCCATCCAGGCACTTCTCATCAGGATGAGCTTATCCCTGATTTTATGGAAATGGGAATAGATGGGATCGAAGCTTACCATTCGCAGTACGACCGTTATCAGACCAATAAGTACATCAATCTGGCTAAAAAATTTGGCTTGATTTATACTGGTGGCTCAGACTGCCATGGCAGGGGTGATTTGATTCTGATAGGAAAAGTAAAAGTCCCTTACCGCTGTCTGGAAATGTTAAAAGATGCTAAAAAAAGGAAGTTTAAAGATTAAAAGAGATGTCACTCTGAGCCCACCAGAGGCGGGCGAAGGGCCTAAAAGATTCTTCTCCCCATAGGGGATCAGAATGACAAGGGTATGGAGTGTAAACCTTTAGGTTTACCATATTACTTAGAATTGATTAGAGGCTATAAGGTAAAGCTGAAGCTTTACACTCCAGAGATGTAGTTCAAGCATGCCCCGTCTTTGACGGGATTGCTTGACGAAATAGAAACAATGTGTCGACCAGTCCGTTAGACATGGTCGACCTACTTTGCTATAAAAAACAGAAAGGAGTTAAAATGAAAAAGCTGGTCTTTTTAATCGTTTGCTTGCAAATTGCTGTTACTGCTTATGGGAAAGAATACACTCAAGCTTATGAAGATAAACTGATTCAGGATATAAAAGGGATATATACTCAGGAAGCTATTAAAACACCGGATAATCCAACCGGGCATCCCATTGATGCCACACCTTTAATCCTTCAGGCAAAATATGATTACCCTTTTTTAAGTCCTGAGGCAAAAAAGGTTTTAGATACTCTTTTAGCCAGACCGAGTTTGGAGCTTGCTTATGATTCTCCCAGCGGTCGTTTCAAGATTCATTATGACATCTCTGGAATTAATAAAGTGCCTACACCTGATGCCAATACTAATGGAACTCCTGACTATGTAGAAAACTGTGCCTCTATTTTAGATTTTGTCTGGGTAAAAGAGGTTGATACCTTAGGCTACATCCCTCCACCTTCAGATGGCTGGTATCCTGCCTGGAAGGATAATGGGGGAGATGGGAAATACGACGTCTATCTCCGGGCTTTCGGCACAGAATATTTAGGACTAACTACCTCCGAGACCACCTATACAGAGGGCTCAACTGCTTATACAAGTTTTATCGAGTTAGATAATGACTATTTAGGTTACCCTCCTTACCATGAGCAATTAGACTGGCTCAGGGTTACAGCCGCGCATGAGTTTTTCCATGCCATTCAGTTCGGCTATGATGGTACTGAATATGAGGGAACAGTTAAAAATGAAAAGCCTTACTGGATGGAGATGAGCGCTACCTGGATGGAGGATCAGGTTTACGATAATATAAACGATTATATTTATTATCTTCCATATTTTTTCAACTATCCCTGGCTTTCCTTGAGAACTTTCAGGGGTATCGGAGACTTGCATCCCTATGGCTCTTGTGTCTGGCCTATCTTTTTAGGGGAAAGATTCAACGATATCAACATTGTTAAAAATATATGGTCTGTCTGTGCGCAAGTTCCGGGTGATAATGTTCTGCCAGCTACAGAACAGATTTTAAGAGATCTGTATGGAAGCTCCTTAAATCAAGCCTTTCAAGAATTTTCAGTCTGGAATTATTTCACGGCAGACCGGGCCATTGTCACGCTTTTTTATTCAGAAGGGGATCTTTTCTGGACTAAAGATATTACTCCTAAACCGATTAAAGTTTATGAGACTAATATACACCAGGTCTATCCGGTCACGGGTACCGTTTCTCAGTTGCCAGAAGACTTAGGTACAACTTATATCACTTTTAAGCCGATAGTAGATTCCCTCGGTGGATTAAGAATATATTTTAAAGGTAACGCTGGGGGTGCAGGGTGGAATGCTTCCCTGATTGATTTTAGGTCAGGTGATCAGCCATTTGAAGATACTACCATTGACCTAACACCGGATAGCGGAATGGGATTGGTTTTCGATTGGGGGCGCTTTTCTGAAATTTCCATGGTCATTGCCAGGGGCGATACTATATCCTCCCGAAATTTTAACTATAGTTATACTGCTGAATTCGACACATCCTTATTCCACGGATTTATTCCTCCGTCTGCTGATAAAATATATCAGAATTTCCCTAACCCGTTTATAATCACAGATGCCTCTTCCACCACAAAATTCCCGATGTTATTGAAAAATCTCACAGATGTAGAACTTTTTATTTTTACAATATCCGGAGAACTTGTCTGGAAACACCGGTGGCAGAATAAAATCGGCGATTATACCACAGCGCTGTTTGTTACCCCGGAATTTATTCCCTTCAAATGGAATGGCAGAAATATGAATGGTGAGTATGTAGCTTCCGGGATTTATATATATAGAATAGTAACTAATAACACCTCAGCTACTAAAAAACTGGTGGTGATTAATCAGAGATAGAGATTCTTCCCCCGCCAAAGGCGGGGTCAGAATGACAGTTGACACACCCTGTCATGCTGAGCGAAGCGAAACATCTAATAGGTTTAAAAATTAGTTCACGTAGCAGAGGTTTTAGACCTCTGCTACTGAGCCCTGAAGGCTCAGCTACGCGTGTTAAATTTAAAATTAAAATATGACCTTTTCTTCAAAAAAAATTGCCAAGATAGGGATTTTTACTGCACTTCCTATAGTTTTGAAAATACCGATTCTGCAGATACCCAATGTGGAGTTCTTCAGCTTCGTGGTTTTTACCTCAGGCTTTTTGTTAGGCATAATTGAAGGTGGCATCGTTGGTGCTCTTTCGATGAGCATCTATACTATCTTCAACCCTTATGGATTTCCACCTTTACCCATAGGAATTGCACAGGTTCTATCAATGATTTTCATCGGAATTTTGGGAGGTTTGCTCTTTAAAATTATTCGCTTGAGAAGAATTAAGAAAATAAATTTATCTATTTTTATCTGGATGGGGATTACAGGATTTTCTGTTACTCTGTTATATGACATTATAACCAATTTAGGTGTCGTTATAGTGACGGGTCAATTTATACCGATTATGATTGCGGCAATTCCTTTTACTCTGATTCATCTTCTCTCTAATATTTTAATATTCATCCTGCTGACACCGCTCCTTTTTCGTTTAACCAGATTAGAAAGAAGAGGTGAGCTTGCTTAAGATAATTAATTTTATATTCCTTTTCTTTCTGCTCCTTTTTTCTTTATCTCTGGCGCAGGATGACGACTCTCTTCTTTTAACTTCGAATCCGCCTTCGGCGGATAGCACCTATATAATTGAAAGTCTAACTGATAAAGTTTGTTCACTTTTTACTACAAATTATGTTATCTCATCTGAAGATATTGAAAACTCAATCTATAAAAGCCTGGGTGGATTGTTAAAAACATACCGGGCCATTGATGTAACCAGTTATGGTCCCTATGGTCAGCCTGAATATGCAACCATCTGGGGAGGAACTTCACGACAACTTTTAATCTATCAGGATGATATTTCCTTTTTTCATCAGGCAATATATCTACCCCAGACTGGCGACCTTGATCTTTTCTCTGTTCCCTTAGAGAATATAGAATCTATCCAGATTATAGATAACCCGGTTGCCAGTATCCTGGGTAGAGGTACGGGAATAGGAGGGCTGAGACTAAAATCCAAAGAATTTAAAACTGGCCAGCCGTATTCAAGAATAAATTTTGAAAGAGGTCCTTATGGCTACAGAAAAACCCAGATTGATTTTGGTAAGAATTTAGGTCGTAAAATAGGTTTCTATTTTACCGGCGGATGGAAAAAATCTGACGGGGAGGTAGCGAACAGTAACTTCAAGTCTCTATACCTAACCGGCAATCTTCTTTATAAAATGAAAGAAAACTGGACAGCAAGGCTGAAGTTATATCATTTTGAGAACCGTGCTGGTAATCCTTTACCTTATGAACCTGCAATCGCTTTGAAAACCAAAGGAGATAGCTGGATTTTGGATTTGAATTCAGATTATTATTTTAAGAATAACACACTCTTGAAAATTGAAGGTCTGTATAGCTCTAATTCAGCTAAAAGTTACAATGGTGGCTATTTTCTCGACAGGGAAAAGGAGGGTAGGGAATATTATCTAAAGGGAAGTTACGAATTCAGATGGGACCGGAGAAATCAAGCCAGATTGGAAGGATTTCTTAGCAGAGAGAAGTTAAAAATAAAAGGGTTGGAAAAATCTACGAACCAAGGTTATCTTTCCTATCTACATCTATTAGAGTTCTCTTCAAAATTCTACACCTTTCTCTTTTTAAGATTAAACCGAAATTCCGATTTTGGATCCAGAGGACAGGAGTTTAACTGGAATTTATCCGGTACCGGAGGGGTCTCTTATCTGCCGAATAAAGAGCTAACTTTATTTTTCATTTTTTCCCGTGTCTTTGACAATCCCACATTACATGACCTTTACCTTAAGAGGAGCAGTTATTCGGTTCATTTCGATTCAACCTATTTTTCTTATCAAGAATATTATAACCTTTTTCTTGGGACTGAAGGACTTACTTCTGGAAAGGTTGGATTCTCCTGGCTGAAAAAAGAATTCAGCCTGAGAAGTTCCCTCTTTTTCTCTTTGAATCGGGACAACTTAGAATGGACTTTCTCTAAAACAGTTGACCGGGTTTTTCCTTATACCTCTATCAGATACCAGGACTTGCCCTCTAACCGGGAAAAAATTTTATTCGGTCTATCTTTAAATTATGATTATATATTCTCTCCTAACTTTGAAACTGGTTTTTCCTATGCTTACAAAAGAGCCCGTTCTCATAAAAACTATCATTTTCCCTATACTCCAGAACATAGCTTGTTTAGTTATTTCCAGTATTCAAACGAATATTTGAGTAGGGAGATAGGAATAAAAGTGAGACTGGAACAGGAATATCTCTCTAAGAGGTATCTGGCTGATTATAATCAGGATCAGGTTCCTTTTGCCCTTCTTTTTAATTCCAAAATCACTTTGAGGTTTTTAAATTTTCGTTTCTATTATGTAATCGAGAATATAACCAATGAGACTTACCGGACCAGAGGTGATTTTAATATGCCAGGAAGAACCCTCTGGTTTGGGTTTAGCTGGGATTTCTATGATTGAGGTTTTTAAAATATTTTCGTAGGGCAAATCTCTAGATCCATTCTGGACCTTCAGGTTTGCTTTTTTGCAAGGTTAAAGTCTCAAGACCTTGAGGCCTTGCCCTATATAATGGAAAAAGAAGGAGAAATTATGAATCGGGAAGAGGCATTAAATTTAGTTAAATCTAAAGTCAAAAATAAGAATCTGATCAAGCATATGTTAGCTGTTGAAGCTATAATGAAAAGGCTGGCTGAATATTTCAATGATGATACAGAGCTCTGGAGTTTAACTGGACTTTTACACGATTTGGATTACGATTCCACAGTAAATGATTTTGCAAATCATGGTATCCTTACCACCGAGTGGCTTAAGGAATATAATTTAGATGAAAAGCTACTTTATGCCATTAAAGCTCATCCTAAACATGTGCCAGCAACTTCTAAGTTAGACTGGGCACTTTTTGCCACAGATCCTTTATCCGGATTGATTGTGGCAGCAGCCTTAATGCATCCGACAAAGAAAATAAAAAATGTAACCCCTGAATTTGTCCTCAATCGATTTAAGGAGAAAAGGTTTGCGGCTGGAGCAAACCGGGAGGATATAAAAGTATGTGAGAAGATGGGTTTGACTCTGGAAAAGTTTGTGGAGCTGGCTTTAGAAGGAATGCAGAGAATAGATGCTGATTTAGAATTGTAGCGGCCTGATTTATCAGGCTAATTTTATTTTGGAGTGTAAACCTTTCCTACGGATCCGCTTCTCGGACAGGTTTACCAATTCATCTAAAATGGTATATTCCGGTATTTAAACCCAGGTTGAGGGCAACCTGGGTCTACCAAAATTAGTAATCCCGCCGTGCCCTCAAGGCGGGATAGTGGTTAAACATAAGAATTTTTACATAAATGCGAAAAGTTATCCTTATATTCGGTTTGTTTTTCCTATTTATGGCTGCCTACCAGACAAACTACGCCCTGGATAAATACAGATCAAAGAAAACTGAAACTAAAAATCATACAATTAAGGAAGACAAATGGCTGGGCTGGGACAAATTCGGTCATTTTTTTATAAGTGGATTTTTGAGCGGCACATCATATTCTATTTATCATAAAAGTTTCAACAATGATAAGGAATCTTCAATTTTATTTTCCAGTTCCTTCACCCTGAGTTTAGGGGTAGGGAAAGAAATAAACGATATGAAAAAACCTCAAAATAAGTTCAGCTACAAAGACCTTATCTTCGATCTTATGGGCATTTCATTTGGTTTAATTATTGCCTCACAGTAATTATGAATAATTTCATACAAAAAAGAATCGAGGTCTTTTCCTGGGGAATCTACGATTTTGCCAATACCATCTTTTCGATGAACATTATCACTATGTATTTTGCCCAATGGATAATAGTGGACAACCATAAAGAAGATATACTGTATAGCACAACTTACGCCTTATCCATGCTTTTAGTAGCTCTGACTATGCCGGTTTTAGGTGCAGTCTCAGACAATCGAGGGAAAAGGAAACCTTATCTTTTAATTTTAACCTTAGGCTGTATTTTAGGAACTTTTTTGATTGGAGGGATAAGCACTGAAATCACAAATATTAACCTTAAAGTTTTCTCTGCTTTATTTTTCTTTCTTCTGGCAAATTTCTGTTTTGAAGGTGGCTTGGTTTTCTATAATGCTTTAATTCTGGAGGTTTCTTCACCTAAGAATATCGGAAAAGTCTCTGGTTTTGGAGTAGCTTTAGGTTATCTCGGTGCAATAGTCGGGCTACTTTTAGTTAAGCCCTTTGTTACTGGAAACTTTTTCGGGCTTCAATTTAACTCGAGAGGAAGAGAGAAGGCATTCATCCCTACCGCGATTTTTTTCCTTTTGTTTAGCTTGCCAATCTTTATATTTGTTAAAGAGAAAGCAAACCAGGCTATAGATGAAAAAAAAGTAAAAATTAAAGAGGCCTTTAAAAAAGTCTGGGATGGAATTGTCAATACCAGGAAATATCCGGGGGTCTTACGTTTTCTTGTCGCAGATTATTTTTTCGAGGATGCCATTGCCACGGTGATTATCTTTATGGCAGTATACGCTCAGGTGGTGATGAATATGGGAGACGAGATCAAAATAGTTTTTTTCTGGTTTGCCACTACCTTTGCGGTCATAGGTTCATTTATAGCCGGAGTGGTAAGCGACCGTATAGGTCCAAAAAAAACCTTGTTCTTTGTAGTCCTGGGCTGGATATTATCTTTATCAGTTATTATATTCACTACTCACACTATCTATTTCTGGATTATGGGTCCATTTATCGGGATATTTTTAGGCTCAACCTGGACAACCTCCAGACCACTTTTAACTACCTTGGCACCTAAAAAGATGTTAGGACAATTTTTTGGTTTATATTCTTTATCTGGCAGAGCTGCCGCCATTATTGGTCCACTTCTCTGGGGCGGGACGGTTCTTTATTTCAAGAAAGACAATATTCTGGTAAAAAATATGATAAATACTTTATCAAAAATAGGGATTAATTTTTCAGAGCAGGTTTTGAATACCATCCAGTATCGTTTTGCTATCCTGATTTTAATACTTTTGATGATTGTTGGTCTTTTAATTTTCATAAAAGTGCCAGATAAAAAAAGTTATGATGAATAATGAATAGCATAAAAATAAGTCATTGCGACCACGCCTCTGGCGGGGGAAGCAAACCGTTCGCTCATAAGGAGACGGATTGTTTCGTCGCTCCGCCAAAGACGAGACTCCTCGCAATGACAGGTAAGGAGAATAAATTTGGAGAGATGGCATGAAATAGTGGGGGCGATTCATATCCATTCGACCGATTCGGATGGAACTAAGTCTGTTCAAGAAATAGCCAAGATCGGGGATAGGATGGGGCTTGATTTCCTGATGTTCTCCGACCATATGACTTTAAAATCTTATCAATCAGGTTTGGAAGGTTTCTATGGTAAACCCCTGGTCGTAATTGGTTATGAGATTCACGATAAAGAAAACAAGAACCATTATCTGGCTTTCAATCTGAAGGAGACCTTACCTTTTGGGCTCTCACCTCTGGAATATGTAAAACAGGTAAAAGAAAAAGGAGGATTGGGAATAATTGCTCATCCGGATGAGATCCGCAAAGATTTGCCTAAATACCCTGCTTATCCCTGGACTGCCTGGGAGGCAAAAGAGTTTGATGGTATAGAGATCTGGAACCAGATGTCCGAATGGATGGAGAAATTAACCAGGTTTAATCAGATTAAGATGCTTTTCTCCCCGCGAAAATCTCTGGACAGTCCCACAGAAAGAATATTGAGTAAATGGGATGAGCTGAATCAGAAAAGAAAAGTCTGTGGAATAGGAGCCATAGATGTGCATGCTCACCCTTACAAATTAGGTCCTTTGAAATTAATTATCTTTCCCTATGAGGTTCAATTCAAATCCATCCGCACCCATCTGATCTTGGACCAGCCTTTGTCTTCAGATTTTGAAAAAGGGAAAGCCCAGATATTTTCCGCACTTTTAAACTGCAACGCCTTCGCTTCCAATTTCAAAAGGGGAGAGGCAAGAGGGTTTCTTTTTTATGCTGAAGGGAAGAAAAATGTTGCAAAAATAGGGGAGGAGATAAAATTAGAAGAGGTAAATAGTCTAATTGCATGGACACCAGCTAAGGCGGAAATAAAATTGATTCACAATGGGAAGTTGATATATAAAATAAAAGGTAAAGAATTAGTATGTCACCCGAAAGAAAAGGGGATTTATAGAATAGAAGCTTTTAAGGGGGATAAAGGATGGATTTTTTCAAATCATATTAGAATTATTTGAATTCCCAAATAAAATATAAAGAAGCATTGGAGTGTAAAGCTTTAGCTTTACTATATATTAGACTAAGATCAGCAGCACTTTCAAATCCAGATTCATCATTAACTCGCCTACAAAATCTCTACTAATTAACTCCTCGTATCCGTAAAAATAGATAGAATAGTTTCATTTGGGTTCAATAAATCGAACCCCTGCTGTAGTATTTTGTTGATTGACAAATTCAGGATTTATATTAAATTGAATTTGATGAACGAAAGTGCCGATAGATAAAAAAGAGGCAAGTTTTTCGTAGGGCATCCCGCTTTTAGCGGGATTAGGTTTGCTTGTGCTTTCGCAAGGTTTAAGCCTTGCCCTACGATCAAATCAAAAAAAAGACCTGGTTTTAGTAAATATAATATCTTGATTATCAAATAGTTGCATCGGAGGTCTAATGAAAAGGTTTAAGGCGGAGGTCCTGGTTTTGGGGTTAGTATTGATATCGAGCATTCTTTTTTGGGGTCTTAAACCAATTTATGGGGCTGAAAAAGGGACCTTGGATTTGATTGAGGATGCTTATGAAAGCGGAGAAATTGATTACCAGACCAGTTTAATCTATAAAGTCCAGACCATCCGTCAGCCTGAGAGAATACCTTCTAAATACAGGGCTAAAGTAGAGAAGATTCAAAAGGACGCTACTCCGATACTATTAGAAGTCAAGAAGAGCTGGCCTGGGCTTTCTCCAGAAACGCAGGCAGTTTTAAAGACTCTTTTAGCCAGACCAGTCAGACCTTATTCTTATGATAGTTCTGAAGGGCATTTTAAGATACATTACGATACTACTGGAACTCATAAAGTTCCTACAGCCGATGGCAACACTAATGGAATTCCCGATTATGTTGAAAATTTGGCCTTTTATGCAGATAGTTCCTATCGGACTATGATAACCTATTTAGGGTACAGAATCCCACCATCGGATGGCGCAGCGGGAGGGGATAGTAAATATGATATTTACACTGAAGATATGCCTTATTACGGATATACACAGGGGGAATCACCCGGACCTGAGCCCTGGAACGATTATACCAGCTATATCTCAGTTCATAATGATTTCATCGGTTTTCCACCGAATGATGATCCAGAAGGAGATCAGAAAGGAGCAATGAAGGTTACAGTTGCGCACGAATATTTCCATGCAGTTCAATTTGCTTACGATATAGGAGAGGCTGAATGGTATATGGAGATCTCCTCCACCTGGATGGAAGATGTGGCTTTTGATCCGGTTAATGATAACTATAACTATCTACCTTATTTCTTCAATTATCCAGATTTATCCTTACAAACTACTACCATACATGAATATGCCAGTTTCATCTGGAACACCTATCTTGCTATGAATTTCGACAATAATCTTATTAAAGATATCTGGGAAGGATGTATTTATGGAACTGCGATAAACGAGATAAATCTTGCTCTTCAATCACGGGGTAGCAGTCGAGATGAGGAATTTAAGAAGTTCACTGTATGGAATTATATTACCAATACCCGGGATGACGGATTGCACTACGAAGAAGGAACTCATTATCCTTTAATAAAACTGATGAGGACCCATTCTGCCTACCCGGTAATCAATAATAGCTCCAGTATGACCCCGGACAATTTATCCGCCAACTATATCCAGTTCAACCCCTCTGCGGGTTCTTATAACCTTAACATCAAATTCGATGGGCAGAATGGTTACCTCTGGGGAGCAAAAGCCTTAGGGGTGAATATAACTGGTACCTATAATTATACAGAGTTCGAGATCCCCTTAGATGATTCAGGATATGGAGAAGGTATTATTCCTGATTTTAATGAGTATAATTATGTGATCTTAATTCCGAGTGTCCTTTCCACCACCGGTACTAATCTGAACTATCTTTATTCTGCCTGGCTTACCTCTGCCGATACTATGTACAAAGTTGAAGTGACATCTATCCCCTACAAAGAAGTTATAAATGCCAGTCAAGATACCTCTTTCTTCTTTATCAGTAACAGCGGTATCGTTACAGATACTTATTCAGTGGTTATTTCAGATACAAAGGGATGGCTCCAGAATCCCGGTTCCTTTCTTGATACTTTAAACCCTGGTGAGACAGATACCATAGAAGCTATTTCTCAAATACCTTATGATTTGACTCTCCTTACCGCAGATTCCTTAAAATTGGTTTTGGTATCTCTATCTATTCCGATATTAAAAGATTCTGCTCAAGTAGTTTTAAGCGTTGTGGCACGAAGAGGAGATGCTAATAATGACGGCTCTATCTCAATATCAGATATAGTTTATTTAATTAATTATCTATTTAAAGGTGGACCCCCTCCTTATTATTATAATACTGGAAATGCTAACTGCGATGGTAAGGTTTCGGTATCTGATGTGGTCTATCTGATAAATTACCTGTTCAAATCCGGACCACCGCCTTGCTTTCCTGGGTAAGCCCATCCTCTTCTTTAAATTCTTTTAGATGCTTATAGGGCCTCCAGGCAGGGGAGAGGATATGAGGTATTTTAACCCGATATAGGAGTCGGCCCCAGGTAAGAGTAGATTCCCCATAACGATCATTCACCTTGTCCATAGCCTCTAACAGAACCTGTTTTCTCCATTCGTCCTTAAATAGAGATAACTGACCTGTTCCCTTTATTAGATTGGAAACACTAACCCCGATTAATCTAACCCCCAGGGTTTCGACATTTATCTGATCTAAGATGGAAAGGGCGGTTTGATAAATTTCCCTCTCATCATCTATGAACTTTTTCAAAGTTTTTTGCTGGGAGAAATGGGAGAAATCCGGAAAACGAATCACCAGAAAAACAGTTTTCCCTTTGTAACATTTTCTTCTCAATCTCCGGGCTACCTGCTCGGATAAGCCTAAAAGATACCTTTCTGCCTCCTCCCGGCTGTAAGTATCCTGAGGCAGGGTTATAGAATGTCCTACCGACTTAGTTTTCTCCTCGATTTCGGCTAGGAGAACCGGACCTCCATCTAAACCTGAAGCCATCCGGTGTAAAGCTCTGCCAACCTTGCCGAACTTCTTTTCTAACAGTTCAACTGGATATCGGGAAAGCTCACCGCAGGTATGGATTCCCAATTTGTTTAGATGAAAACTTAATCTTGGACCTATCCCGCATATCTCCGAAATGGGCAAATTTTCTAATATTTCAGAGATTTTTTCATCTCTTATCCAGAATAAACCATCCGGCTTTTTCATATCTGAGGCTAACTTGGCCAAAAGCCTGGTAGAGGCTACTCCTATGGAACAGGTTAATCCTAATTCCTTTTTTATTCTTTTTTTAATCTTTTCCGCTACCTGAAGCGGATTGCCGAATAATCTTTCAGTTCCAGTGATATCTAAGAACGATTCGTCTATGGAAAAAACTTCAACTATGGGAGTGAACTCTTTAAAAATACTACCAAGCTTTAAGGAGATTTCCACATATTTGTCCGGGTCGCATCGAATTAGAATTCCTTGAGGACACACTTTTTTTGCCTGCCATAGAAGCATACCAGTTTTGACCCCATAAGCTCTGGCTTCATAAGAGGATGTGGAGACCACACTCCTACCCTCAGGATTTCCGCAGACTATAATCGGCTTCCCCCTTAAAAAGGGGTTAGACTTTTGTTCTACCGCGGCAAAAAAAGCATCCATATCTATATGTAAAATGGTTCTTTTCTTGTGTTCCATAAGTTTTTACCTTAGTAGGTCAAGCATGCCCGTAGGGCTGCTTGACAAAACAATAGGTTGTCAACCAGTTCCCGTAGGAGACATGGTTGACCTGCGTATTCTGTAATCCCCTCCATTTCGCCAATTATAATATACTGCACATATGTGCAGTTGTCAAGAGAAAAATGAAAGATAAATAACGAATAACTGATATCGGATGATGAATTAGAAGATAGGGCAAGCCTCTTGACCTGCTTTATTTATCGAAGTGACAGGAAATTCATCCAGAGGAAACAAAAAAATGATTGACAAATATAAAAAAAGAAGTATTCTAAAAGTAGAAGATAGTTAGAACATTAAGCTTTTATGATTGGAGGAGTTATGAAAAAGATAGTTATGCTTTCGGCTCTAATAATTCTTCTTTTTTCGCCAGCTTTTGCCAGAATCCATTGGGTGCCATCTCCACATATAGCCACTATTCAAGGAGGAATAACCATAGCTAAGGATGGAGACACGGTTTTGGTTATGCCAGGGACTTATTACGAGAACATAAATTTCAAAGGCAAAAATATCTTAGTCACGAGCAACTTCATTTTCGACCGTAATGACAGCACCATTCTGAAAACAATTATAGATGGAAATAACATAGCATCGGTTGTCACCTTTAATTCGAAAGAAGATACTACTGCATCTATTACTGGTTTTACTATAACCCATGGAAATCATCCTTCAGGCGGGGGGATTGCTTGTATTAACTCTTCCCCGAAAATTGAACATAATATAATTCAAGATAACATAGCAGCCCCATTCTTTGTGCCGGGAGGTTCTACCGGTGGCGGTATTTTTTGTGGCAACAGCTCTGCAATAATTGAATATAATCAGATAATAAATAATCAGTGTTTAACTGATATGTCATTTGGTTTCGGTGGAGGAATTTCCATAATAGGAAAAGGAACTCCTGTAATTAAATATAATATAATTACTTCCAATAAGGTTGATGGAATTGGAGGAGGTATCTCTGTCATAGACACTTCCTCTATACTCATTCACAATAATACTATTACTGATAATTATGCTGTTTTCGGAGGAGGTATATATAGCTGTATCTTCACAGGCAACGCTAAAATATATAATAATATAATAGCATTTAACTCCGATGGAATAAGAATTGATAGCTTGTTTGGAAAGCCATATACTCCGATTCTAATCTATAATGATTTCTGGGGAAATTACCGAGGAAATTTCTTAGGTTTTCCTCCTCAGGTTGG
>Ga0315289_10004688_pt1 | contig 20312 bp, 31 predicted proteins | sample YL17G11_40_MG_FD_203452 | JGI IMG/M metagenome (GOLD analysis project Ga0315289, IMG submission 203452) | Sediment microbial communities from Yellowstone Lake, YNP, Wyoming, USA - YL17G11_40 | ecosystem: Environmental > Aquatic > Freshwater > Lake > Sediment | place: USA: Wyoming | collected... | reverse complement strand
GAGCTTTTCTCATGCATCGATCATGTCTACTATGGCTTTTTCCAATTCCTCTGCTCCATCCCTTCAACAGGCTTCTGGAGTCTACTCACCGCTAGGCTCTCGGCCACTGCTGCGGTGGCCGACAGGAACAGGAACTTCTGTGAGGACTATGGGGTTCTTCAGAAGGTGATTGAGGAGCCATCAGACTACAAGATAGCGCGGAGCAAGATCCTGGACATTATCGGAGCTTCTCATGGCCTCTGGTTCGCTTTGGCAGATCCCGAATATGCAGAGAGACCAGATACCGATGCCCTATGGCTAGCACTTCATACCATCAATCCGTCGCGCGTCGTCTGGGAGTGGTGGATTGATGCCAAGTATGCTGAACTGAAGAAAATACAGGCAGAACACCGGTATGAGATGGATGACCCCTACGTGATAAGCAAGCTGGAGGACTGGGCGCAGGATTCCTTCGGCCTTCTCAAGCCGAAGTCTCATTACTGGGTCCTGATCAAGTACCTCACCGAAGCCTGCGAGGAGATCAGGTATCTCAAAAATAGGATAGCAAGCCCCTATCTCAGGCTAGTCTATACGGTGACGAAGGGGATCGCGGCTTATAACCAGCCAGACCAGTTCCACGATACATATGCTATGGGATGCACGGGATTGATGAGGGCTATTGCCAAGTATGCTCCATCCATGTCGCTTGCCTTCCCCACCTTTGCTGAGCGCGAAGTGAGGTATGAAATATACTATCAGCTAGGGAACTACAACATAGTCGCCCTTCCACACAGGACTTGGCAGAAGTACCGCAAGTTCGAGGAGATGCGAAACGAGTATCATAGGCAGAATGGCAAGGAGCTTTCCATTCAGGACTTCGTCGATATATTCCGACTCAATAAGGATGAGGTCTATGATGTCTATGCCCAGGTCTCCATGCAGAACCCCTGCTCCCTGGACCAGGCTTTATATCCAGATGAAGATAGCCCCAATGTCGCCGTCGATGTCACGCTCAAGGACAAGATTGAAGATCCCCAGATAAAGGAGCTTCGTGGGCTTCTCGAAGATCAGGAGGTCATTTCGTTAACGCTAAAGAGAATGCCTTTAGAAAAACGAAAGTTCTTCATCTTCTCGCATAATTTATGTGAACTCGTTCATGATGAATTAGTCCCTGATAACAAGGAGTTGACTGACTTTTTCGTAAATCAGTCAACTTACCAATCGCAAAACCTATATTTTTGATGCCCTCAAAAACATGACCGCGCCAAAAAAGACTTTCTAGTTACCTTATGTAAGACGTGGCGTAAATCGCCTGAAGTTAAAACGTAATAAAACTAGGAGTAATGAGTATGGCAGGTAGATCGTTGGATGATACACCAACCAAAGGCAACAAGGCTAAATGGTCAGACTTCGTTGAGAAGTTCAATTTCAAGAAGGATGACTGGCATGTGGTCAGGTTTTTCGGCCCAGTATGGACGGAGTTCCGCCATAGCGTAAGGACGAAAACCGACAAGTTCTATCCGGAGTACTGTCATGGATGGAATGTGGATACTGGCGAATTTTTTCCGGACAAGGAAGACCGCTGCCCTATCTGCGCACTTCTCTCAGGCGAAAACCCTCCAGGAAAAGACAGAATCCAAGGAAGCTATCGCTATATAATGAACTTGATCGATATTGAGATCGAAGAGAACAGGCCTGCTAACCCTAAGCCAGGGTGGACTTGCGTGCGCCTTGCCGATCTCCCAGTCACGGCATTTACGAAGCTGAAGGACCTTAAGGCGGTTAACAAGAACTATTCCATCGACCATCCAGAGATGGGAGCCATCCTTCAGATTAAGCACAATCCGGATACCGATCCGGCCAAGCAGTATAATGTTACGATGGATACTAAGAACATAGCATTCACTGATGCGCAGAAGACCTACACGGTATGCCAGAAGTATCCCGATGGTGGAAGCAAGATCCTCAAGGGAAAAGATGGCCTGCCTGGTTATTTTGAGTATGTACGCTGCGTGAACTCCAGAGATGACATGATTCGGTCGCTTAAGACGCATGGCTATTTCGGAGAGCAGGATGAAGCTGCACCCACCTCCCGACGAAATGCTTCTTCTTCCTATGAAAGGGAAGAGCGCGTAGCCAGAGTCGAGGCGGAAGCCCCAATCGAGACGATGGATGACTTCATTCCTTTAGATGAGGAGCCAACGCCCAAGAAGGTTCAGCATGTCGAAGCTCCTTCGAACGTTCCCTATGACGACTGCCCTTCGGCTTTCGGTGAATTCGCATCTGCCGTCGAGTGCTTTACTAAGTGCGGCGTGATGGCGAAATGCCGAGAAGCTACAGAAGCAGCCTCGAAAGATGAAAAACCACCAGTTAAGAAAGCTCAGGCTTATGTTCCAGACGACGACGATACGGTCTAACGACGAGTATTATGAACTCACCGAGTCTCCTGATACTATGGTGATCGTGCTGGGAGAAGTTGGGGAGCTGTGGACTGACGAAGTCTTGAAGATGCTTGAGGAGGGAGAGGTTCACGTGAACTTCTTCCCCTGGGCATCTATAGAAGATGTCAGGCTTCAGCTTGAGGCGGCCTACTACCCCATTCTCCAGGTATGGCGCGGCGGGAGCTTGCGGCATGAGTTTGTGGGCTACCACTGTGAGAGTATCAAAAAAATTCTCGAACAAATCTGAATGAAAGGTTTTTCATATGGAGAGCAATGTAGTCAGCCAGTTTGACGGCATGGAAATGCTATTGGACATAAACAAACTTTTGGATGAGAAGGCCCATTCCCAGGGTCTCTCATTTACCACAATGGATCCGGATCTTAGGGTGAAGGGTGGCCTGTCTACGGGCATTTATTCCTTCGATCTCATAACCGGTGGTGGGTTCGCTCCCGGAAGGTTCTCTTACCTTTACGGCGAGACGGGTTCATGTAAGTCTACCACCCTTTTCCATGGTATTAAGTCAGCCCTGGACAAGTCGATCATCACATCCATTCATGACCATGAGTCTTCATTGGATCCAACTTACCTTAAGAATATCGGAATCAACTTCGATGAAGTATGTGGTGTTCGTAATCGGCAGGGTAAATGGGAGAAGACTCCTAAGATGAGATACTCTGTGGGTACGACGGCTGAAGCCACGTTCAAGTTCATGAACTTGATGCTGAAGGAGCTTCCGGACAAGGTCCAGATGTGGGACCCAAAGGCTGAGGAGTATCGTTATTTCATCATATCGTCGGGCTATGATATCAAGTCGCTCACATGGCTCAATATCAACAAAGGCCTCAAGGCCAAGGTTGAGGATAAGCCAGCAGTCCTTGAAGTGGCTGACTTCTCGCCCCAAATGGTGTTCGTGGTGGATTCGCTCAAGGCGATGCTTCCCGATGCTAAGGATGAGGACTTCGATTCGGAGCCTATCGCTCTTCAGGCAAGGTGCTTCAGTCAGTCTTTCCCACTCGTGAAGTCTTTGATCGGTAGGAAGAACTGCATTTTCCTCGCCACGAACCACATCACAGTTAACCCGATGGTCAAGTTTGGTTCGCCAGAGTCTGAGCCAGGGGGGAAGGCGGTTCAGTTTTATCCCGACCTCAAGCTGAAAATGCATATTAATAGAGCGCAGAACAAGCTGATTGAAGAGGCTCATGTGTGTGGAGAGGGTAAGGATCGCTACCTCCTAGGCAAGGCGACTGTCCTCAAGAACAAGTCAGGCCCCTGCTTCCGGTCTATTGACTTCAGGCTTTGGATTGACTCCAATGAAGTGACCGGTAAGGGTATTGATCCGGTATATGATATCTTCACCTTCCTCGACAGTACAGGCCTCCTTGAGCGCCCGACGAAGTCCACCTATGGCATAAAGCTGAAGGGGTGGGAGACGGAGAGCTTCACCTGGAAGAAGTTCAAGGAACTCGTCCTTGTGAGGGAAGAAGGCAACAAGCTCCGCAAGGAGATTGAGGCTATGCTGGCTGACGGTTCTGCGCAGGAGCGCTACTTCCAGACTCTCGCCAACATAAGCATCGGTGAGAAGGCGGCGGCTGCCATTGAGGATGACGAAGTTGAGCAGATTGAAATCTAAGCCTAAAGTGGAAGATATAACTTTAGGAATGGGTAGGTAAGGAGGCCTTTGGTTTAGGATGCGAAGTCTCAACGATCTTGGCAGAGTTTTCTGCCGTAGACCGTGAGGCTTGTTTACGAAGACTAATGGCAGCTATTCGGAATTGGCAGAGTTATAGGTATGGGGTTGATGGACGTGGATGACAGAGATGACAGAGATGAAATTATAGAGCTGGTATCCTTATGGGCACACGACCATAACCTGCTGCTTAACCTTGAGGCGCAGGTGGCGGATCTCTCCCAGTGTATCCGCTACCTGGCTTCTTCCATAGTCAATCTCAGTGAGATGTTACATATGGTCTCAGACTCCGAAGTGGATGTGACCCTGAGTCCTCCCATCATTAAGCATTAAAGTGTTGACACTTGGGTCCGTTTTCTATTTTATAATAATGAGTAATACAAAAAGGTTGAATGTGAATTTCTAGCTGTGGGGTGTAGTTATGGCCATTCTTAAGTCACGCGAGTCACTCGCGGTAAAATATCGTCCGAAGAGACTTGAACAATTCATCGGGCAGGACGAGGTTATCTCCCTTCTTCAGGGGCAGTTCAAAAGCAAATCAGGCTTAAACAGAAGCTTTCTCATACATGGGGCGACAGGCTGCGGAAAGACATCGCTTGCCCGAGTGCTCGCTCATTACATCAATTGCGAATCCTTTGACATGGAAAACTGCCGTCCCTGCGGAACTTGCGACTACTGCAAGGATGTGGACGGGAGAGGGTACTATGGCGGTCTGGAGGAGATCAACTTTTCCGACTCTAGGGGTATAGACACTGTAAGGGCGATCATTGAAAGCACAGCATTCGCTCCTCAGCATAATGCCCATGTCTTTATCTGCGATGAAGTTCAGTGCCTTCCGAACCTATCGCAGAATGCTTTTCTTAAGATTCTGGAAGAGCCGCCAGAAGGCGTAGTCTTTTTATTTCTCACAACAGACCCACATAAGCTCCTCAGCACGATACATAACCGCTGCTGTTCGCTTTCGCTTGAAAGGGTTGATTCCAATATCATAGCGGAACACCTGCTGAAAGTCGCAAAACTGGAGAAAAGGGATTATTTTACCCCGAAGGAACTTCCGAGCGGTGATGAGGAGAAGAAGGAAGCCCTTGAGAAGGCTCATACGATTTATAAGAACATAGCTCTTTTCTCAAATGGATATGTCCGCCAGGCTTTGGCCACGTTGGAAGCCGTACTCTCGATGGTAGAAGGTGGCGAGAAGATAGATAGCCAGGACCCTGCTACTGTCAAGAGGGTAGCGGGCAAGTTCAACCTGGAATCACCGGATACTGAGATCACGATAGCGCAGTTCCTTATCACCGGTGTGTACTCAGGCCGCTTCGGGATGGCACTATCATATGCCCTAAAGCTCGCCCAACAAGGTGGCTCTTCCGTCAGGATCTTTGAAAAGGCTCTTGACTACCACATGCAGACTTTGTTCTTCATGGTTGATCCCAACAAGAAGATCGCCAACCTCACCGATCCATTCTATGGGAGCTGGCACACGTCACTGCTTGAGATGGTGAAGACCCCAGGTGGCCTTCAGCTCACTCATCAGGCGGCGGCTGAGATGGTGAATATACTAATGGACCTCATAACGCAGTTCAACCTTTATGCCCATGAAGAGCGGCGGCTTGTGGTATCCTATACCATACGAATGATAGATGCCGTTAATAAGCATCGGCATCTAGCCTACACGAAGCAGTCTATGTTTCACAAGGTCCATGCGCCTGAACTTCTTTGGAAGGCAGAGTGATGAACGAAGACGGTCTCGATGACATAACAGTTCAGAACCTGAAGGCGGCAGGTTCCGCTATGCCCTTTACCATTGCGAACCTGTTCTGCAACCAGGCCGCCCATGCGAAGAGGCTGAATGACCTTGCAGAGAAGGCCATGCAGGGTATGCTCTCGCCCTCACTAGACCCTATGGCCGAAATTCGTGAGCGAGTAGCGAACTTCCATTTGAGGTAGAAGATGTTCACGTTTGAGAGCTTCTCCTTTTCCGGAGACAAGTTTTACCATGAGAATACCGAGGTACCGCTATCGCTACCTGGGCTTACCCTCCTGAAGGGCATAAACTTCGATGGTGATCCAGATGCCCGAACCGACAAAAACATGGCAGGTCATGCAGCCTCTAATGGTACGGGCAAGACTCGTCTTATGCAAATATTGGAAGGGTTTATATTTGGAAGAAATCCTAGGGGGCATTTCAAGAAAACAGTTCTTCCATCCTTTTCTGGGACGCTTAAGTTCATGGATAGGGATGGTCATAGATGGTCCTTCTCCTACTCCGTGAAGGATGGATGGGAAATAATTAAGAATGATGCTCCAGTTAAGATATCCCACAAGGCTTCCGACTGTCAGGAGAAGCTCCAGAAGCTCATTGGGATCACTAGGGAGGAGTGGGCATACTTCATTCATATCAATTCCCAGTCTCTGAACATCCTAATGAGAGGTAAGCCCACAGAACGGAGGGCCTACCTCGAGGGTTTTTTCTGCATAGATAGCTTTTATGCGGCTAAGTTTGAAGGTTATAGCGCGGATTGGAAAAGGGTCAAGGAGACGATAGCCCACCTCAAGGCTGAACGCGTACGCCTCGAGGATGTCAAGATCGCCTTAGCGAAGCTTCCCGAACATGATACGATGGCCGAGCAGATCGTGAAGTGCGATGAGGATATTGTAGCTCTTAAGGAGGAGATAGCACCGCTTTCAGGTGAGCATGTTGCCATTCTCGGCAATCTTGAGTCCTGGGCGAGCCATCAGACTCTTTTCCTACAGCTTCAGGGTATCGATGCTGAGGAGCTTAGAGGGGAGCGTAAGACTCTCATGGAGAGGAAGATTGAGCTTGAGCGGCTTCAGAAGAATCGCGTAGCCCTTGATTCTCTCGTGGGAAGGAAGCTGAACCCACATATTAGTATAAAGCCGAAGCGTACTGAGAATAAGCCGGAAGCCCAAAGGCCGACGCGCGAATACATTACGGAGCGCGGTGTCCTTCTGTCGCAGATGAGGGAGAAGCTCAGGCTTAAGAAGCTTATCACCCCTTTGGCGAAGGAGATCGCAGAAGCCGAAGGCTCCCTCACAATGGATGCTGCTGAGATCGAGGCCCGCAAGGCAACTCTTTCTAGGGAGAAGTCTGACCTCCAAGAGCATTATAACCTTTTAAAGGATGGCGGGGACATATGCCCCACATGCAAGCAGTCTTTGGACTTTCTTCTTGAAGGATTGTCCATTGATGAGAAGGTGAAGGCGATAGGCTTAAGGCTCTCCGAGATCAAAAACCTCGAATGGGAGTGCCTTGACCAGAGAAGAAGAAGGCAGGCTTATGACAAGACGTTGCAGCAACATGCAACGCTTCTCGCTGAATTTTCCAGGTTTCCTAACTTCGGTGTCAAGCTGGCTGATGCAGAGGCTGAAGTCGAGGCACTCAATGCCTTAGCCAAGAGCTGGGAGGTTTATTCGAAGGAGTCGGAGGCTGAAAAGCAGTGGCGAGCTGCCTATGAGATATTTCTGTCCGAGGCCAAGGCCCTAGGATGGCCTGAGGCTTTGGAGTCAGACTATAAGGGAGAGCTTAGCGGGGCTACCGAGAGACTCTCATCCTTGGAGGAGGAGCTGAAGCAGTTTGAGCGCTTCGACGCACTCACTGATACCGTACTCGGTCTTCCTCCCCAGGCAGAGCTGGAAAAGAGCCGAGAGGGCATAGGAGCGGCTTTAAATCTCTTATCTTCCAAGGTCGATGCCTTGAGTGAGCAGAAGGGCGTCCTGAGGACTCAGCTTGCCAGCGTTATTGAGCTTAAGGAGAGGGAAGGCGAGCTTCTGAAGACTCTCGCCTCAACGGAGAGCGTGGAGCGGGAATGCAAGATACTGGAGACTCTGAATAGCTTTTACAGCCCTTCCGGATTCAAAGTTTATGAACTTAAAAGGCGCTGCGTGCGCATGATCGAAAGGGCTAACTTTTGGTCTAAGCTGTTTTTTCAGGAGCCTTACATCTGGTCGATGTCTGAGGACTTGGATGATCTCGACTTTTTCATTCAGCCTATGAATGATCCCAATACTGAGCCTTATCCCGTCTCCCTTTTAAGTTCGGGTGAGTTCAATAGAGGCGCGCGCGTTCTCCTGTTTAGTCAACTTGAGCTTATCCCGCCCCAGAAGAAGACTAACTTTCTGGCCCTTGATGAAATTGAGAGCAATCTGGACAAGACGGGTCTTCTGGCATTTACGGACGTTGTTCTCCCCAGGCTCAAGGAAACTTTCAAGGACCGTACGATCATTGTGATCTCCCACCAGGAGTCTTTGCATAATGGTGGGGTTCTAGACCATCTTTTCGTCGCTGAGAGAAGAAATAGGAAGACGACTTTAACGGTTTACCCTTACTATCAGAGGAGGGGCGGATGACTTCATTCTTACAAAAATGCGAGGCTGAGGCTGGATTTTATTGGAAGACCGAAATTAAGGGGGGAAAGGCGGGAATACGCATTGCGGTAAGAAAGAAGGGCTTCATCAATCCCGACAGTGCCGGGACAAAGGATGAGGTCGGTTATATTCATGTCGTTCCCACAGAAGGAAAATGGTACTCTGTTCTTAATGTGGAAATCGCAGACCAGTTCAGGAACAAAGGCCTAGGAAAGGATTTGTACCGAAGGGCGGCTATTGAGATAGGCAAGCAAGGCGGGCATGGAGTAGTCAGCCTAGCAGGAGAGAGGACACCAGAGGCTACGCACCTTTGGAAGAGTCTAAAGGAAGCCAAGAAGGATAAGGGCGGTACTTGGATACTACAAAGCCCTCAGAGCTAAAAAAAAACATACAGGGAGGTAACTTATGACCCAGATTTACGGATTCGCATATCATTCGCCTTTGTTCCTCCAGAACTTATGCCCAAGGATGTCATATGCCCCACTTTATCTTGAAGCTAGATGGACTGACCGGGATTTAGTCCGCAATGTGACCCCGGTTATGCAGGCTATACCGCAGGGTCGTATACCCCTAGTGGTTGCCGGATCGCTGACGGCATTGAAGGCCTTTGTACGTGGGTTTCCTAAGTTTAAGGGCAAGGTTATGCTCTGCGACTTTCCCGGCCTTATAAACCCCTTTAGGGATCCTCTCCTTGAATGGATTGACTGTGACCACCAGAATGCCGGTGCCTGGCAGACTCTCAAGCTCAAGTATGAAGCATTCTCAGATATGTTGGGGACACTCGACTTTCTCGATGATGTTGGACGTGATCTCATCTTGAGGATGGTACGATGGCAGTCAAGAGATAGGGTTTCTGAGATAGAGCAGTTCAATGAGTCGCTCCCGACTAGCTACAAGGCTCTAGTGGATTATGAGGCAGCCGATCTGACTGACTCAGATAAAGGCTATGATGTGGCAAAGGACCATTCCTGGAAGCGCAAGTCGCTGAAGGAGATCCTAGCTGATGTCCTTGAGCATGTACAGCGTGCTGAGAGAAGGCATATACTTGATATCGTTCTGGACTATCAGCTATCTCGCATAACTAAGCGGGAGTATAACTCCAGGATGAAGGGTTATATGGATGCGAGTCTTATTTTTAAAAAGAAAGCCACCCTTGTAAGGAAGTGGATAGATGATGCGAAGCATGGTCGCCTGCTGTTTCAAGCCTACTTAGATTACTTGTGCAATATAAAGAAACGGTCATGGAAAACGGTGTTGGATGATAGCGCGGTTAATGAACAAGATTTATTAATAGTGATATCCAAACAACCATGTAGTGAGGAAACTAGCTCACTGTACTCTGAGGAGATTAAGGGCATTTTGGAGTTCCCTCCGAACATGCACCCTCCCGAAGCTACAGTTAGATGGTCCACGGGCTTGTTTAGCTATCATCCTGAGCCTCCGGCACTGGCGCAACTTTTCGACTTTTGACAACGAATAGGAGATACAAAATGAAGAGGATGAAAGAGTGGCTGACAATGACCATAGAACTTCTTGTCGATGATCCTGAGATGGTGCGCGTACATGAGACCGAAGGGGAACAGGCGCGGATATATGAAGTGACCGTGGCTAAGGAAGACATAGGAAAAGTCATAGGCCGCGGTGGAAAGACGGCCGATGCCGTTCGCTGGGTTCTCTACGCCATAGCAGGCAAGGAGAAAAAAAGAACGGTACTTCAGGTTATAGATAAAAGGGATTACTGAGGATAGATGAATGGTGATGATAAGGTCTGAACAAGAGTGGTGGGACATAATAGAAAATAACTGGTCTGTTATTCTCGCCCTCTTCAATAAATTTCTTCCGGCCCTCTATGAGCATATTGATCTAGATGGAGAAGTTCTTTCTGAAATGCTTTTGGAAAAGATCATAAAGCTCAAGGAGGACCATAATAACCGCCTGGCGATGTACGTGCAGGCTACGTGGGTGAACGCTCCCGAATCCCACCAGGTTAACCGCATAAAAGGTTGGCAGCTCCTCTGCGACCTCAAAGCCTTCGATTGGTCGATGCTAAGAAGCGCCGATCTTCATTGGATATCCTGAACGGCAACAATGACATATCGCCAAAGTCCAAAAACTCTGATAGGCTAATCTCTCCTTTAAAATGAATTTAAAAATGAGATTATTATGAAGCATTCGCGTATTAAGAAGGTGCCGAGGTATAAGAAGCCGCAGCAGAGTAAAAAGACCAGTGAGCAACCTATCGAGAAGCCTCTTGAAGGTGTTTATGCCTACTCCTGCTCAGAGCCTACCCAGGTACAGCTTGCGACGGCTAATACATTCATTGAAGATGCCGAAGACTTCAGGCACTGCGATGATTATATCGACGATGAGTCGCAGCCCTTGTGCCTCCGGAGGTTTCTAAGATACAGCCGATGGCCTGCCGTTTATCAATTTAGGGCAGAAGGTTTGGGTATCAAAAAGCCTCCACTGTTCGCAGACTGCGGAGGGGAGAGATATAGGGTGGTCATGGCTTCAAGGTTCGGTGATGTGGGCATAACAAAAAACCTCGAGGCCGAAAGCGGTTATAGTCGTAGGGTGGTGGTTGCAGACTTAAGCAATTTTTCTGCGGAGCTGGCTAAGTAAGACGTTCAGAGAGCTTGGAGTGGATATCCTAAAGTGATTTGGTACACAAAGATGAGCGTCGAAGAACTTAGGTGTGAAAAGGCTAATGTCTTGCGTGAGTTGAAGGAAGCGGTTAATGAGGCAAGAATGGAAACCTGTCCTGATAGGAAGGAAGTTATATTCGAGAAGGTATTTAACTTGGCTGCCTGCTCTGCTGAGCTGCGTATGCTGATTAGCCCTAGTCTTCGGATACGGACATCGGAAGCCTATTGCCGAAAGCTTTGTGGGTTTCCAAAAAATGAGTTTATGAACCCCTAAAAAGGGCGGTAGGTAAGATTAAATGAACTAGTGAGGTATTTTATGGAACAGCAGGAACAGAAGCGTGTGCTTCAAAGTGAGCTTCTCGAAAAGGGAATGGTAGTCATTCGTAAGGTTTTGGATGAGCATGAGTTCACGATGAACAGGGAGCAGATGTTTGACTATGTCAACTTCGAGCTGACTATGAACAACGTGATCACTCAGTACAAGACGATTGAGAGCAAGTCACCTGAGGAGCTTAGGGAGCTGGCTAAGAAAAGTATCGAAGCAGACACGAATACCATTGATGCTTAAGGGCATTGATAGACTCTGCAAACTAACAACCAAGAATTAAAAGGAGGTAGACCTAGCACTGCGGAAGAAGAAAGGAGTAAGAATGATATTGCACAACACAAAACTATTTCTCTTGTTATGTGGACTGACTTTTGGAGGTGCTATTAAAGCAAGGGAGGTGGTAAGCGATTGTGACCTTATCAAACAAGCCACTTTGGAAGGTGCAATTAATCCGCGGCTAGTACTGGCAGTAGCCAATGTAGAATCATCAAAGAATGGAAAGGCGATAAGCAGGTACGGGGAAACTCATTATGGGCTTATGCAGCTCAAGTTAGGAACCGCCCGTATGATGGGCTTCCGAGGGAAGCCGAAAGAATTACTGAACTGGAAGCTGAATCTGAGATATGGGTCAAAATATCTCGATTCTCATTTGCGAAGATACCAATCCAAGAAGGCTGCGGCTGCCGCATACAATGCTGGTACTGCCTTCACCTGCAAAAAAGGGCATGGATGCACAAAAGGTAGCTTCGTTAATCAAGACTATGTTGATCGCGTGATGCGTAAATACAGGGGTATTTCCCCTCAATGCTAAGGGTGCATAGTGAAACGATGGTCTTTATATTTATTGTTTCATCCTACGAGTAACAGAACCTATTTAGGCGTTACGACGGATGTCTTTCGTAGGCTGAGACAACATCGATGTCAAATTTCTGGCGGTGCTAGGTTTACGACAAGGATACAGAAAACGTATCCAGATACTCCTTGGTTGTTAGTTTGTTTTTTAAATGGTTTCGAATCGCAAAGTGAAGTTACTCGTTATGAGCGTCTCTTAAAACTTAAGACGAGAGGTCTGAAGCAGCGCAAGAAAGCTGTGGAAGACCTCTCCCGACGCACCCACCCACAAGAATTTTCTCGCCAAATGGTGGACAAATATATTATACCAGATGGTTTAACCATCTTATATCATGACCCTTTACCAGAGTCTGTAGCATAATATTATATTGTGTGTTAAGACAAAAAATATGCAGTCTTTTATAAATAGTCAATGTGACTTAGCATAAGGTAAATGGTCATGGTTTACTTTTACTCGGCGTTAATCCTAATTTGGACAGGTCTTTTCGCCATCATTTTTCTAGGGAATCCTGGTGCTCAGCTCAAGGAGTCTAAGCCTATGCCTAACTGTGTGCAGTTAGCGCAGCCATCTTCACAACCTCCAGTACCTTTGCCGCCACCTTTACCTTCTCCTTCACTTTCGCTTCCGCCTCCGAAAGCAGAGCCACCGGCTCCGAAAGCGGAACCATTGGAGTACCTCCCCATCACGAAGGGGAGTCAGATACCCGCCATTGCCACCGGAAGAGCGGAGATTCCACTCCCGACGCCGTCACCTGCACCTCCGCCATCCATCGAGGATCAGATACGAACTCTGATCGAGAATAGGCTCGTAGCCATCCTAGTACGCGTCAACATAGCTGCTTGCACCAGATGTACTCCTGATGATAAGAGAGTCATTCTACAATTGAAAATGGCGAAGGCTTTGACTGAAGGTAAAATTGGACTGGCGCAGTATTATAGTAAGGAAATGAACAAGTATATAAAGCCTAAGCCTAAAAAATGAGGGCGTATAGCTCAATGGTCAGAGCAGTCGGCTCATAACCGATTGGTTCGAGGTTCGAGTCCCCATATTTTTAGGAGATTATATGCTATTTCCAAACGGAGTTGAGGAATTTTTAGGAGAATTTTATATGTTTCCAAATGGAGTTGAACAGATCACGGAAGAGCCTAAGACCCTAGCGGAGCTTAGGGCTTTGATATCTAGGTTTTCTCTAAGTGCTAAAGTCGATGATGACGGCGTGGTATCAGTCGATGACATGACGGGAGGCCCTCAGTATCTCGCCCTCGCACCCTCAGAGCTTCTCTGGCTCAAAAGCAATGCCATAGAAGTTGAGCATAGGGGATCAGTCACGAAATATAGGATGAGGTTGAAGTAAAATGACGGTGATAGCCTTTGATGGAGCTTCCCGTGGGAATCCGGGGCGGGGATCGGCAAGCGCAGTGGTGATGGATGACAAGTCAATTTTCAAGACTCTAGTTGCCAAGTCTCCGGTGACGAATAATGTGGCAGAGTTCAATGGCTTTATCCTTGCGGTTCAGATAGCCAAGGAGCAGGGCTATGAGAATGTCGAGTTCCGCGGTGATAGCCAGCTCATAGTCAACCTCGTCACAGGCAAGTATAAGGCTAGTAATGAAAATATGATCAAGCTCCTAGCCGTCGCTCGGAAGAAGCTTGAAGATATACCTAAGTGGAGCATAGCATGGTGGCCTCGGGATCAAAACGTTGTCGCTGATAGGCTGTGTAATGAATGTTTGAAGTAGAGGAGAAAAAAATGTTTGTAGTTTTGACCTGCCAAAAAGAAAAGAAAAAATTTATGGTGAACACTGATTATATCATCAGGGTTGAGCCTAAGTACAAGACGGGAACTTCCTGCGTTTATTTTTCAGACATAGATGAAAACCCATATGCATCAGACAATCTCCTTAATCCCGATACCATCTGGGAAGTGGCAGAATCCTTCGATACTCTAGTTGAGATGTTCGGTCCTATAGTCCTTGACCTTCCCATTGCAAAGTCAGAGGTGTAGCGATGACATCTTCTCTGATGAACTGCAGTAGGTGTGGGAGTGATAGGAAAGCTGAGATATGTGCTAAAAGCTCTGACCTTAACTGCATAAGGATCAAGGGAGTGGAGTCGGACGGCTATGTTCCAGATGATATGGGAATAGGGAGCGGTGACTACATAGACTTCGGCTGGTGCCTCAACTGCGGGCATATCATTGGTATCTGGCCAGTTCCTGAATGCATGATGGAAAAAAAAGCGGAGGCAGACCCTGAAGAATACCTGGGAGGATTTGAATGAAGCGTTTAAGGATAAGACTTCCGAAATACTACTTAGACCGTGTCATGAAAAATAGGATGCGGTCGAGTATCATGATGCGGGAGTTTAGAGATAGGACAAAGATCGTGTACATAGATGGCGTCGACTGGCAGCATGAAGTCGGTGAGACGGAAGCTACCATATGGCCATCTAAGTCAAGTATCCTAAATTACACCCCGTGTGCTTCCGACTGCGGGGTAGTCAAGTGCGAGCTGAAGCTTCTCAGATGGGTTCACTCACAGAACCTTAAGGGTGCCGAGGATGACCCCTCTGGGCGTATAGCCCTGCTCGAAAAGAAGGTCGAAAGGCACCTTCAGCACATTGAAGTACTCAAGAGACGCATAAGACACGAGAGGGAGGTCCTCGCATGATATCAGCATGGGCGACGACCAAGGAAGAGATGGGAAGCTCCACCTTTGATAGGATACTAGCCGACCCTAGGAGGCTGATCGTTCCGATCCTGCCCACAGTGTTTCCCGATGGAACTTCACAGGTTTGGAAGCTACCTGAGGACTTTCTGGGTCATGAGGCCTATGTCATCGACTGGCGTTTTGAGAATGAACGTGAGCTGTTTGATGTTGGGAACCTAGTATGGCTCCTAAGAGAGGCTTCACCGCGACCTACTATTCATCTCCATATTCCTTATCTTCCCTTTGCAAGGCAGGACAAGGAGATCGGCAACTCTTCGACATTTTCGTTACTGACCTTCGCGGGGTTCCTACACCTTCTCGAGGTCGACGTGATATCCGCCGTGGACGCGCATAACCCAGAGCGGGCGACCGCCCTTTTCCAGCAGTACTTTCGAAACATATCGGTTGCTCCAATTCAGAAGGCGCTCATCGATAAGCTGAACCCCGATATTCTCGTGTTCCCCGATAGGGGAGCTGGAATGAGGTACCTTCCCGAGCTTGAGTCCTCTAGAACGCTGAGGCCTCTTGTACTATGCTGTGAGAAGGTGAGGGACCAGCTGACGGGAAGAATCCTAGAGCATACGATTCCCTTCGATCTCACTATGGCCCCAGGAAGTCGCATTCTCATCCTTGATGACATATGCGATGGCGGAGCCACCTTCATCAGCGTGGCGAAGGCCCTGAAGCGTTTTGAGACTAAGGATATCTCCATACATCTTTTCGTCACGCATGGCATATTCAGCAGAGGCCGCCATCACCTTAAGGATAATGGCATTGACCATGTTTACTGTACCAACAGTTTCAGCAACGGGGAGTTCAGGGTATGATCTTCTCAAATCCAATCCAACCTGGGGAGTTGGAAGCCGCCTATGCGGGAGGAATGCTTCGTAAAAGTGAGCTTGAAGTTGGCTGCTACTATAAAGGTTATTGTCGGAATGCAGTCATGGCCAAATGGGATGGGGTGAAGTTCTTTTATGTGAGAACGAAGTTCGGAGAGTCCTTTGTCGAAGACATCTTGCATCCTGAGGATGACAACGGATTTGACCTATTCATTCCGACGGGGAAGGCAGAACCTAAAGAGCATGAAACCTTTGATTGAGGAGAAGAAATGACCCAAAAAGAACCCGCCGCCTGGATGTGGACGGCGAAAGTAGAAAGAGAAAACTGGGTACATACAATATCAATACCCTCTTTGTGTGAGGATGTTGACGAGATTACAAGAGAGCTTGTGAACTTTTATAGGTACAAAGTTTCAAAGATTATCGGCAAGGAGCCGCTGTACTTTGAGGTGAAGGATTGAATGAATAGCATGACCATGACTGACTCGATGCCAGAACCAGAAACAAAATGTATCAAGTGTGGAAGACTCCCATACTATCGATGCAAAGGTTGTGAAAAGATTTTTTGTAAAAAGCATATGCGAGACCATGCTGAGATAAAGCTAGGTTCTATGGAAAGACTAGCAGAGAGATTGGAGCATAACAATGACTGAGATGGAAACAGAAGAGCATTTAAAAAAGATGGAAGAGGCATTAAACCATATCATAGATCCAGCGGTTAAGGAGTATTTGCAGCTCCTAAAACTGCAACACTCTCTTATCGGCAAGTTATATAAAGGCATTTCGGATAGGCTGTTTGCAGAGATGCGAAAGGAGCTGGAAAAATGAAGGCGAGGTGCCGATCTTCAAAGGAAAGGCAGACCCAAGGGTTGTTCAGAATTTAATCAAGAACTGGGTTATATAGGATGAAGTATGGACATAGATGTGAAGAGCTGGCTAAGCTATTTGGAGTATAACAAGGATGTCATTGTCGGTTGGGTAGCTGAGTTCGCTCCTAGCCGGGTGAGAAAGCTACGAGAACAGCTATCGGCAGTACCGAAGGATTCTGAGGCTCTTTTTGATACTATAAATGGCGCCTACTTTGAAGCCCCCGATAGGCCGGAGATAAGAACAAGAGGGTTTTTTAAATTGTGTGATTTGTTAGATGGCGGATATGAAGTTGAAAGGAAATATAATGCTGAATAATCCTATTAATCCCATGACCTTATGTGATTACTACAAGCTGTCCCATAGGGGCCAATATCCAAAGGGAACCACAAAGGTCTACTCCACCTGGACTCCTAGGATGTCGAGGCTCCAGAACGTCACGAAGGTAGTCGCCTTCGGATTTCAGGCCTTCATCAAGGAGTACCTGATTACCTACTTTAATGAGAACTTCTTCGAGAGGGATCTGGATGGGGTCATCGCCGATTATAAAAGGACGGTCAAGAACACGCTCGGTGTTGAAAACCCAGATGTCTCCCATATCGAAAGCCTCTGGCACCTGGGCTATCTTCCCATACGCATTAGGGCGGTGAAGGAAGGGAGCCGCATACCCATCAGGTGCCCCATTCTCACCATAGAGAATACCGTCGATGAGTTCTACTGGCTCACCAATTACCTTGAGACTATTATGTCCAGCTACCTGTGGATGCCGACGACCTCTGCCACCATAGCGAACCAGTACCGTACCATTCTGGAGTATTGGTCTGAGAAGACTGGGGGAGATGCCAGCTTCATCCCTTTCCAAGGGCATGACTTCAGTATGAGGGGCATGAGTGGCCTCGATGCCTCCATGATGAGCGGGGCCGGGCACCTCCTATCCTTTGTCGGAACCGACACCATTCCGGCTATCACATACCTCGAGCGCTTTTATGGTGCTAATATCGAGAAGGAGCTTGTCGGCTGCAGTATACCTGCGACCGAGCACTCAGTCATGTGCTGTAATGGCATGGATGAGCTTCCCACGCTTCAAAGGCTCCTGACCGAAGTGTACCCAACTGGCCTAGTATCCGTCGTACTCGACACCTGGGACTTCTTCAAGGCACTCTCAGATGTTGTTAAGCCTCTTAAGGAGCTTATCCTAGGACGCGATGGCAAGTTGGTCTGCAGGCCGGACTCAGGCGATCCCGTCAAGATAGTCTGCGGCGACCCGAAGGCTTTAACCGAGCCTGAGAGAAAAGGAGCTATCGAGATCCTATGGGATATATTCGGGGGAACTGTTAACGACAAAGGCTATAAGGTACTTGACCCTCACATTGGCTGCATTTATGGCGATGCCATCACCCTTGAGCGATGCACCTCTATCTGCGAGCTTCTTGCGGCCAAAGGCTTCGCATCGACCAACATGGTCTTTGGGATTGGATCCTACACCTATCAGTACAACACGAGGGACACGTTCGGGTTTGCCCTTAAGTCAACCTATGCCGTCATAAATGGGGAAGAGGTTCAAATATTCAAGGACCCTGTGACCGATAGCGCGGCGTTCAAGAAGTCGCAGAAGGGGCAGGTATGCGTCCTCCGTCAGGAGTCCGGCATCACTTACATAGACAACCTAACTGAAAAGGACCGCCTATCCGGAGACCTACTTGAGGACGTGTTCACTGACGGCAAGCTCCTGAGGGTACAGTCGCTCGGGGAGATCCGGGATATCTTGACTCTGGAACGGGAGAGATGGCAGGATGAATGAAGATTATATATGCGCGGCGACCTGCTACTGCGGTCATGTTTACCTGAAGGCTCAAGACCCGTCTATGGTGACGAAGACATTTGCCTTTTTTCTTTGGATAATATCATGGATAATAAGTTTATTTGGTTACAAGTGAGTTGATTTGAAAATCATAGACTTCACCGACATCGACCTATATCCCAGCCGCTACTGGGCGAACTTCGTCAGGGGATCCCTGGTTTTTACCATTAGATCGCTTAATATCGAAGATATCTTCCGCCAGGAAGTAGCTCTCATGACGAAGAAAACCCAACTCATGATCGGTGATAGCATTAGGATCGATACTAAATTCGGCCACAATACCGCTAGAGCGCATGAGAGGGAGCATTGGATCGATGTTCCATTGGATGGCCTATTCAAGGTGATCGATATCATCCCACGCCCAGAGCTTAGTGAAATCGAGCTTAAGGTCATCGCCATATAACCTCCTAAGATTCAGTAATAGCACAAGTTATAACAATTGAATAAAAGCGAGGTTCCTTATGAGAAAGCTTCTGGGCTTGCTACTCATGGTTTTTTGCTTTACTTGTTTTTCAAAAGCTTCTGCCTTTTCTGGCACCAACCAATACTACTTGTTTTATAAGCCTAATAAGATGATCGACTCAGTACTCGATGATGCCAAAGCTCTCAACCTCACCGTCATGCGTACTTGGGCTTTCTGCGAGGGATCCTCACATGATGGCTACTGTTTCCAGCCTTCTCTCGGTAGCTATGATGAAAACACATTCAAACACTTTGACTATGTCGTTTATGCAGCAGGGCAGAGGGGCATAAAGCTCATCCTGACTTTGGTAGACAATTGGTGGTATTATGGTGGTGTCGACCAATATGTCAGATGGCTCGGTCTTTCTAATCATGATGATTTCTTTAGGAATGCACAGGCGAAGGAAGCATACAAGGCTTATGTTAGGTATTTCCTTGAGCGTACCAATACCATCACTGGGGTGAAGTACAAGGATGACCCAACCATACTAGCCTGGGAGCTTATGAATGAGCCTAGGTGCGGTGACCTCCCAGCCTTGTACCAGTGGGTGGATGAGATGGCGCGGTTCATCAAGTCGATTGATCCAGTACACAAGATATCGTCAGGTTCAGAAGGTTCCTTCGTCAGCGATCTCGTGGAGACTCATAAGAGTCCCGCCATAGACTTCGTATCCTTTCATCTTTACCCCGACCATTGGGGATGGGATGTCGAGCGATCAAACAACTACATAAGGGAGCAGGCAAGAATTGCCCACCAGCAGCTTGGAAAGCCGATCTTCTTTGGGGAGTTCGGCTTCAAGGATAAGTCGAGAAGACGTGATGTCTTTAAGCAGTGGTATCAGATTATGAAGGAGGAGCATGTTGATGGAGCAGCTTTTTGGCTTCTCTCCGGCAGGCAGATGGATGGCTCCCTGTATCCGGACTATGACGGCTTCACCGTCTGGTATCCTGAGTCTACGGACGTCATAGATATCATTCAGGAGTATGGACGTTCTCTATAATACGTCTGAACCTCCTCATCCATCTTTATCCAATAATACTAGTAAGTTCTTATAATACATCTCCTTTCGTTCCTTGCTTTTCCAAGATTAGATTAAGTACTTAGAAGAATGCAAAGCCAAAGGGAGAGAGAACTTATGAGATTTATGGAATCCATCGAAGCGAAGTACAAGGTATGCTCAAGCGACCTTAAAGACCAAATATTAAAGCTCACCCAGGAGATCATGGGTCTTGGCTATGACGACAAGACTGAGGG
>Ga0315289_10004684_pt1 | contig 20317 bp, 18 predicted proteins | sample YL17G11_40_MG_FD_203452 | JGI IMG/M metagenome (GOLD analysis project Ga0315289, IMG submission 203452) | Sediment microbial communities from Yellowstone Lake, YNP, Wyoming, USA - YL17G11_40 | ecosystem: Environmental > Aquatic > Freshwater > Lake > Sediment | place: USA: Wyoming | collected... | reverse complement strand
CGCCGGCCCAGTTGCCGTCGGATGTCTCACCCAACTCCGGCTGACTCGGGCAGCGACCTCACGGCCGGCCAGTCAAGATGGAGTTCGAAATGTGACACGTCTGGGGTGCGGTCGATACACCGGTGTTAACCGCTTATCAAAGGACGCTGCCTGCCACAATCTGCCCTTCTCCCGCAGGTACCCCTGCCCTCCTGCCAACTGACATCATTCTTGACCAGGGCGCTGTGCCGCCGGTCGCATCGCGGTAATGCAATTGGATCCCCCTCAGGGCTCTCCATCTCCCATCACCAGCGGAAGAAGCGATAGGGGTCGTCCATTTCCTCGGGCTGGTCGAGGTACAGGCCATCCAGCCAGCGTTTCTCCGGCTTCGCGGCATCCATGGGATTCGCGAAACGGTCGAGAACCGGCGTAGGGCCGGCGACCCCCATGCCGGCCAGCAGGCGCGCCACCGTGAAGGACGCCCGCCGGTAGGTCCGCTTCAGGTTGTACTGCTTGCTGTAATCGAATTCCCACGGCGCCAGTTGGCAGAAGACGACATGGCCGCCGGCGGCACTGGCCAGGACACCGTCGCCGATGATCTCAGCCCCTCCGGACACGAGGGGCAATTGCCGCGGGTCGCGGTTGTGCACGTCCGCGGGCCCGATCCCCGCCAGGGGCGAGGCCAGGCCGAACGGTTCAAAGTATGCCGAGATGTGCTCAGCCTTCTTCATGGTGACTTTGAAGGGCAGGATCGCGGCGGCCTCGCGTTCGTCGATCCCGATCGCCAGCAGATGGCCGCCGGCCTTAAGCCAATTGCCGACGGCCGCTCGGCTGGCGGCCAGTGTCTGCCCGCCGCCGGGCCCCACGATGAGCACCTGGTCGGCTGACAGGTTCCCCCCCTCGTACAAGCCGACGGACACGCCCGCTCTTTCCAGGTGGTCCTTTCCGGCCGGGTCGCCGACGTATAAGGCCGTTCGCTCGGGAGCGGGCTTCCAGGCGGACGCGTACTCGACGATGCTGCGGGCCAGCCGTTCGGCCGCCGGGTCGGCCTCGGTCCGCCCGGTCACATCCATCTGGCACAAGAGGACCATCCCCTTGCCTTCGCGGTACTCCAGGAGGGGGCTGTACTGGAGGCTGAACCCGCCGTCCAGAATCGGCAGGAAGTCGCCGCGCGCCGGCTTCTCGATGAGGACGGATGCAACGTTGCCGCGGCACCCCGAGCGCCACACCCGCGTCACGTCAATGTCGCACCACTTGACGGTCGGGCCGTACATGGGCCGCATCTCGTACTTGAGGCGCGGCGGGAGGATCGTCGCCTCGCCGCGCCAGTCGCGCAGGTTCTGGTCGTCGAGCCCGGACAGGATCGGGTGGTCGGGCACCCGTTTGAAGACCTGCCGCAGGCCGTACTCCTGGACGCGGAAGCCGAATCGCTTTTCCAGCACCTCCGCGGTCTGTTCGAACATAATGACCTTCAGGCCGTCGCGCACGCGGCTGACGTTCGGCCCCGGGCCGTCCACCGTCAAGGCCGCTTTCCCCACGATGAGGACCGCGTACGGGGAAAGATCCGCGTTCGCCTCCACCTTCTGGTATGGCACGTGCAAACCGGTCAGCCACTTGCCGGTCTCGCCCTTGGGGTCGAAGACGGCGATCCTGCCGGTCGGCTTCAGGGGCGTCGCGGGCGGCAGGAGGTGCACGTCAAAGGAATCCGCCTGCGTCTCGCCGCTGCCAAACTTGACGGTCGCGCGGAGTTCATATCTGCCGGGCGCCAGCGTGGCCGGCAGGTCGAAGCGCAGCCCAATGCGCTGCTGCTCGCCCGTCGGCACGCTGACCTTCTTCGCGCCGCCCACGGCCTGCGGAACGCCAAACGACCATGTGCAGTCGCAGGCAACCGTCTCGCGGGAATTGTTGATAATGATAATCTGTTTCTCGACCGCCTCGCCCGGGTAGAAATCGTGGTCCTTGCTGGTGAACCGGGCGGGCTTGCCGCCAATGTAGGCCAGCAGCGGCAGGTTGTTGCGGATCAGGGCCTGCCCTGCGGCCGTGGGTATCCAGTCCGAACGCTCGAAGGCCAGGTCCATCCGCTCGTAGCGCTCGCCGATGTAGTCCGGACTGAACCCCGGCCGCTGGAGGTTTTCCCAGTCCGCCTTGAGTTCCTTGCGGCCTCTGTCGACGCCTTCGCGCGGCCGCCAGAAGTGCCCGTACTCCCACGGGGAATTCGCCGACAACCCCCACGTGCGATACGCGCGCCAGTTGTCGGTGACGTACATGGCCAGCACCGTTTGCCGATCGTCGAACAGCCGCGACCCGATCTCGTAGGGGTAATCCCACCGATACCAGAGGCTGCCGGCCCGGAACTGCCTGGTCTCCCAGCGCAGGTTCGCCTTCTCCATCTCGCTGATCCGGAAGGCGCGGTCGCCCAGGAACTGCGCGTTCCACTCGGCGAAGCAGAACTCCCACGGCACCTTCGCGCTTCCGAAGGACCGCTGGCCCTTGTACCACCCGCGGTACATCGCCCAGTCCCAGGTAAACGGCGCGCCGTATTCGCACGTGAACAGGGGCTTCACGCCCTGGGTGGCCCAGTGCTCGAACCAGTCGGACAGTTCCTGGATCGGGGCGAAGTTGGGGTAAAAGTTGCTCGTATGCATCGAACCCAGGTTGCCCGAGGAGTGGTGATAGACGATGCGGCCCGGGTCCAGGCGTTTCACGATCGTCTCTGCCCGCAAGGCAAGGCGGCTGTTGTTCAGGGACCACGGGTCGCGCGGGTCCTTCAGGCCGTCCGTCATGTCCGGGTTCATGTCTTCGCTGTAACCGGTCGCGTTGTGGCTCATGCAGTAGAACACGACCGACGGGTGGTTCTGGGCGGCGCGCACGTAGAACTCCGCGTGGCGGGCATAGCCGCCAGTGCGATCGGCGTCGGGCGCCTTCCAGTCGTACTGGCCGAAGTGCGGTTGGGAAAACGACACGAGCATCCCCACATCGTCTGCGGCCCTCAGGATCTCCTCGAAGCCGAGGTGGCTGCCCGGTTCGCAGCCGTAGTTGTGCGTGTACACCAGGTTGATGCCGAAGCCCTTGAGGCGCAGCAGGCTCTCCCGGGCGGCCTCGTAGTTGGCCAGCGCCGCCCCGACCTGGGCGTTGTCCAGCGGCACGGCGGAGAGAAAGAGGCGGGTGCCGTTCAGATAGAAGTCCCGCCCGTCGATCCAGAACTCGCGGAACCCGAATCGAACGGGGCAGGCCGTGTCCAGCACCCGGCCACCGGCCTCCAGCAGCGAGAGGTTAACGTGGTAAGTATTCTGAGAGGTATGAATGTCCCAGAGTTTCGCGGGCTTCCATTCCTGGGTGAACGCGATGCGGCCTTCCTTGAGGTCGGCGGCCCTGAAAGGCTTGCTCGTCAATGCCCCGACGGTGCGATCGTTGTCGAGGACCTGGGCGCGCAGCGCGTACGGCGCGTCCGCCGCCAGGCCCTCAATCGCCGCATCGAACGTGATCTCCCTCTTGCGCACCGACGTATCCACCTTCACGTCGGCAATCCGCTCACCGCGCGGAGTGCCCACGAGGTAGACGTCGCCGCACAGGCCGCGGCGCTCCACCGAGCCCTTCACCGCCTTGGCCGCGTTGGTGTCGTTGTACGAGAGCATGACCCCTTTGAGCGGCATGGCCACCACGAGCAGCGCCAGGACGTGCCTGCCGCCCGGCCGGCACATGGCGGTCAGGTCCGCCTCGCCCGCCGGGAACCGGATCTCGCCCGCCTTCCTGCCGTCCACATACACAGCGGCATAGGAATTGAGGTATTCCGTGTAGACGGTGATGCGGCGGCCGGTCCAGTCCCTGGGAATAGTGATCTCCCGCTGATACCAGGCCGTGGTGATGTTGCCGAGCCTCTCATCCTTCCAACCCGGATGGGCATGGACCGTCTGGCAATCTTTCTGCATGTAGTCGCTGATTCCCGGCCAGCATCCGGGGACCTTGAACCAGCCCCACCGGTCGGCGGGCACGGTGTCGGCGCCGTCCTTGGCCGGTTGCCAGCGCCACAGGCCGTTGAGGCAGATGCGCTCGCGTGTGGGGGTTTTTTCGCGGTAGGCCTTGTGGAGGTCCCAGACGGCCTTTACGCCGCTGGGCAGCGGCGCATCGGTCTCGGCCGAACACCAAGTCCCCAGCACAGCGGCCGTCAGCCAGGCCGCCAGGGTCGTCACCAGGATCGGATGGTCACCGGTTCGTCGCCGTCCACGCAACTTGTTCATGCCTTGACCATTCCATGACAACGGTGCGTGGAAGCCGTTTAGGGCGGGCCTATTCCTTCGGTGGTCCTTCCGTCGGCTCGCTTGCACCAACGCTTGCACCAACTTCTGACAAGTCGGGAAAATCGCCGTCATTCGCCGGCAAGACGGAGGATAAGGCGGAGCGGGCGGGCGAGAGGGGCGGACGCCGTAACCTCAATGCCAAACCGCGGTTGTCACTTGCCGACAATGGCAGTCGTGCTCATAAATGGTCGGGGCGAGTGGATTTGAACCACCGACCTGTCGCCGCGGCGACCGCTCTAATCCAATGATTCGTGGTCGGGGCGAGTGGATTTGAACCACCGACCTCTTGGTCCCGAAGCACCCACTTACATAGCACCATGTAACGCCGAGAAGCCCAAAAAGGCCCGCGTTTCGGCCTTTCCCTGACATTATGCCATGCAAGAGAACGTTTGCAAGCGTTTTCCAAGAAACGCGAGTATTCGCATAATAACGCGGTACTGCCGAGACGAAAACGGTAGTTTACCGTCCCGCCGTGGCCGGAACGTTATGCCAATACGTTGATGCCATGCCGCTTCCTTCGCGGCCTTGGACGGGCGCCCAAACAGATAGTCGCCGGCGGCTTTCGACCGCGGCCCCGCCCACAGGGCTGCCCTGCAACACGCGGCCACGTGCCGCGCCGGCTGCCAGGGATACTCTCCCCGGTGGCCCCGTCCCCGAGGCCGTCCAGGATCCCAGGGCCGGTACGGCGGAAAACCTTACGACGGCCGGCGGCGCCGTTCAGAAAGTTGGGAGCCCCGGCCGGACAGGCCGTTCAGTTCGGCCTGCCACAGAATACGGTGATCCTCGGCCAGGCGATCAGACATCGGGCCGATGCTTTTGGTGCGCGTGGCGCCGCCGTCCGGCGGGTCCTCCCACCAGAGCAGCCACGGGCGTCCACGGCGATCACGGCGGCGCATCTTGTGGACGCGGTACAATCCCTGCGGCTTCCCCGGCTGAAGATTGTCGGCTTGTTCTGAAGTCATGCTTGATCTCCCTTTCGCGCGGCCGGCGATACGCCGTCGCCGTCAACCGGCCGCATGCAGGACGTTGCCCGATTCGTCGATTCACAGACTCAGGGCCATCTGGTGAAGGGCCTGACGAATGGCCTCCACGTTCTCTCTCGGAAGGGCGTCGATCAAGCCGTGTACGTCGTGGTACAACACGGCATCCGGCTTGGGATACGTCAGTCGTCGGTCGGACAGGTCTGCCTCAGAAGCAGCAAGGCGGACGGCCGCCTCTCCGTGTTCGCCAAGGTCGTGCGCGGCCATTATGCGGCAGAAGTAGCACACCCAGGCATCCAGTTTTTCGTCGGGAAGAAAAGGAAGCGTCTGCCGAAGGACCCGCCGCCGGACTCCAACGCTCGCGGCGTTGATCTTCTGAACGATGTCCGGTTCGGTATCGAGCAGCCCTTGCATCTTCGCCAGGCCAAGCCCAACAAGGCATAGAAACCGCAACTCGGCGTCTTCGCACTCTCTTGTTACTACCCGGAGGCTTGCCCGAATGAACCGCGGCCTCCGGCCGGAGAAAGGGTATCGCTTGTTTTGTTGCTTGAGGCTTGGTGTGGCTGGCTTTGACTTATACATTTGTCACCACCTTTCCCAACAAGACGGGCCGCCCGGGCGCGGTGTTCATGGAGAGCCTGTGAAGGCAGTCCCCGCGTCGGGCGGCCCAGATTCCGTTTTCGTGTTGGTTGAAAGGCACAGGTTTCTCCATGAACACCCTCATCATCGACTTTCTGGCCGGGGGCGTCAAGAGAAAAATGTCGGCGGGGACGGAAGGCGGGCCGAACCTTGAACCCCAGGGGGGTGGTGCCGGGATTGGCGGCAGGTCTGGCCCGTGCTGATAACCTACCGCGCTCCAGAACCTGAACGCAAGGATTTTCCGGTCGGACGCGCCCAAGGGGCCTCGACGGCGCCATGCTGGCCGATACGCGGCCCGCTCCCGTGGCCTGGTGGCGGCGCCCGGCGTTCCGTCCCTGGCCGTGAGACCTGGGCCGATCTGGCGGTGGTGCGCTGGGCAGCCGCCCGGACTTGCCGCACGTGGCACCGCCGCCCCGCGCCGCACGGCACCCTGGCGGCCGGGAGATCCGCCGCAAGGCTGCGCGCCGCTTCACGTCGAGGCTGAGCCAGGCCGCGGACCCGCCCGGCCTTGGGTTCGGATGTCGAGATCGGGCGCGGTGGCGCCGCCGGCCGCTGGCGTTGCGGTTGCTGGCGCGCAGGGCGGCGGTTCACAGTCGCCTTGCCGCGTCCTCGGGCAATGTTCCGGTGCCGCCGCGATAGCCACCGGGGATGTTTTCTCTGCCGCCCGCACGTCCCCGGCCCAGGCCCTGCTGGATGCCCGCGACGGCCTTTTGCGCCTCGGCCAACTTCGCCTCGTCGAGTTTTATGTCAAGCCACGGCACGATTATTTTCCCGGATTATTTGCTTGACAACCGGCGACAAATAGCCTAGAATTACGGGTGGTGAATCATGGGACGCGAAAGAGACTTTGAGATCGTCATTCGGGCGGGCGGCGCCTCGGATGCCGTGATCGCCGAAATGAAACGGCCCACGGCGCGGTTCGGCAACCGCGCCGGCCAGGCCGAGGCGTTGGCCGCCGAGTACGAAAGAACCCATCCGGCGGAAGGGCCGTTCCTGCCGCAGATTCCCTGCATGCTCTCCCAAAACGCCAAGCATCTTTCCCGCGAAGAAATGGGCCGGCTTCTGGCGGACCCCGCCTGGGTAGCCGAAGAGAAGTACGATGGGTGCCGGGCGAAGTTGCACATCGGCCCGGCCGGCAACCGCCTGGATACCCGCAACCGCCTGCCCGCAACCCACCACTACCACGAGATCACGGACAACCTGCCGCACCTTGCCAGCGCGGCAATGCCCGCCCTGGCCGGAACGGTCCTTGATGGCGAACTGCTCATGCCGGGCGCGGACTCGCGGACATCGGCCATCGTCATCGCCACGGCCGGTCCTGAAACTGCTCAGAACCTTCAGCGACGGCTCGGCCTGTGCCGTTTCGTGGCATTCGACTGCATGTTCTTCCGGGGCCGGGACATCAGGGAGCGGCCCTTCCGCGAGCGGCGTAAGGCCCTGGAGGAGGTCGTGACCTGGATGCACGCCTTCGGCGTCCTGCCGGAGTTGGCCCTGTCCCCCGTGGTTGAAATCCACCAGGCCGCCGGCCTCTATGCTCGCGTGACGGCGGCCGGCGGCGAAGGGGTCATGCTCAAGAACCTGGACGCCCCCTATTCCATGCACCACAGCCGCCGGGTCTCGCATCAACTCAAATGGAAGAAGATGCGCGAGGTCGATGGGTTTATCACGGGATTCGTCCCTGGTGATCTGGCGGGCGAGTTCGCCAACCTGGTGGGCGCGTTTCGCGTCAGCGTTTATGATGCCGCCGGCAAGATCCGCGAGATCGCATCTGTCCAGCCGGGCGGTATGGCCGAACGGGTGCGGGCGACGAAACGCGGGCCCCGCGGCCCGGAACTGGCGGACGGATACGCGGGCAGGTGCATCGAGGTCCGGTTCCAGCGGATGACGGAATACGGCCGGTGCATCCACGCCGTGTTTTCCCGCTGGCGCCCCGACAAAAACCCCAAAGACTGCGTGTGCGAGGAGGGCTGAAACATGGCCGGCATCATTTGGTGGACTCCGCCGCGTCTCGCGGCGGCGAAGGCCCTGGTTGACGGCGGGGCAACGTACCGGCAGGTGGCCGCCGCGATCTCCCGCCGCTATCGCCGCCACGTCACACAAGGGGCGGTCAATCGTCTGTGCCGGCGCATGAGATGGCATGGCAAGGCCCGGGGCGGCCGTCCCTGGACTCCCTGATTGTCGCCGTTCACTCCGCACTACTGCACCTCCAGCGTGAGGAGCCCCGCGTCCTGGGCGACCAGGCGGCTGATGGGCCGGGCCTGGGCAGCGGCGACCTTCTCGCGGGTTTTGCCCTTGACCGCTTGTGGCAAGTTGCCACAAGCGCTCCGCTTTTTGCCCTTGCCCATGCTCGGGCCAGCCGCCGCCTGCCGCTGTTTGGCCGCCTTGCTCTCGATGGCCTCGATGGCCTCGCCCAGGGCGACGGCCTCTGTCGGCAGCAGGTCCTTGCGGCAGGTGTTCTCATCCCGTTCGGCGATCAGGAGCGGAAGGGCGCCGGCAAGGTCCGCGCGGACAACGGCCTCGCGCGTCCGCGAATCACCTGGGGCTTGCCGCCCGTGGTCAAGTCGCCGACCCACGCGACGGCCAAGACGACGGCCTTGACGATCACGCCGCCCTCGATGCCGCGGCCGGCCCCGGCCTTGGCCGTCAGGTTCGCGTTGACCTGGACGGCGGCGGGGCCGGTGAGGGCGCTGGTGCTGAAGTCGGGCGGCAGCACGACATCGACCCGCGTCGAGCGGCGACGCGACCGGACCCGCCCAAACGCGCCAGGATGCCCCAAGGACGTAAAGCCCGATAGGCGAGTACGATGGTAGCCGAAACGCCCCCGCTGCCCGCTCCGTGGCGGCGGCGGGCCGCCCTGAAGCGATAAACGGGTGTTTTGCCTGTCCGTGCCGGTCCCTGGCCCCCGAGTGGCCCGCGCCGCGCTATCCGGGCGCCGCCGTGACCCCCGCCGCCCGGATCACGGCGGCCTTGAGGCGGTCCAGGAAGCCCGCAGGCGGGGCGGCAATCATCTACGCGGCTTGATATGAGAGGCTCTGCCGGGCGATTTCGCGGACGATGGTCGAAACCGGCGCGCCAGGATGCCCCAGGACGGCCGCGGACTGCATGGCCGAGACCTTCCCTTCACGCGGACAGGCCGCAGGAGTCACCGGGCGGTTGCCGATGCGCGCGGGGTCGTGCCCGAAAAACTGCCCGGCCCTGGCCGCAGCCGACGCGGCGGCGCCGCCCTCGGCGTGAAAGCACCTACTTCGCCGACGTGCCGCCGCGCTGGGCAGGGCACGGCCGGTTCCAGGACGCCCGCCCGGTTTCTCGCCTGCCCGCCCGCAGCCGACGCCAAGGCCCTGGACGTGCCGATCCTGATACGGCTCAGCCGTCCCCAGGAAGTCCCCGCCTGCAACCCCTCGAGCGCCGCAAAAACATGCCGCGATGCCGACCAGCCGTCGCCAGCAAACCCCCGCCCGCAACCCCTCGAGCGCCGCGCTGGCCACCACGCCGGCCGGCGGCGATCCCTGCCCGGGCGCGGGCCCGCTCAGCCGGACACCCGGCAACCGGCCAGAATCTCGCGGGCCGCGTCCGCGTCCACCGTGCCGGCGTTCTCGCGGATCGCGTCGGCGTGGCAAGGATGGTCCCCGGCGAGTCTCTCACGGGCCCGGCCGGCCACCGCAGCGGCGCGATCGGCCGTCTCATGCCGCACGCCGCAGCCGGCGCGTGCAGCCCACAGGCAGGGGCTCGTTGTCCGCCTGGCCGCTCAGCCGGCCGCACGGCCGGAGATCGGACGCTCCTGGACTTGATCGCGCCGGCCGGTCGGCGCTGCGGCATGGCGATCACCAGGACACCGACTCAAAGCACCACAACGGCCTGCACACCGTCCGGGCCTGTGGCGGTACGGTCCAAGTCGCGCCCTGCGCTACACCCCGCGGTCTTGGCACTGGCCGCGAGGTTTCTTCGCACGGCTGAGAAAGGCCGCGGCGGCCTCATCGTGGCATGCTGTCCAGGAGGGGGCATCAGGTCAAAGAGGGGAAAGGTTGCCCTGGGGACCGGCCAGCGGCGCGGCGTCAAGAACTTTACGTCTTGCCTTCCTTCAGGACGACCGGGGCCTTTCCGGCGATAGTTTGCAGAAAGCCGTGCATGCCCTTCAGGAGCGCGATCTGTTCCTTGCCCTGGGCGATGGCCGGGTCAACGGCACCGCCGCCGGGGGCCGTGCCGGGCGCCCAGTGAAGGAACCGCGATTCCAGGGCCCGCCAATCGCCGCGGGCGCGGGCGGCGACGGCCTCGGGCAATCCGCCTTCGGGCAATCCCCCCTCGGCCATCCGGCGGCCAGTATCTTCCTCCGCGGCTTCGCGTTGGCGGTTCATGGCCGCGGCGGTTTCAGTCGCCCACGCCTCCTGGATTTCCGCGATCTGACTCAACCCCCCCTCGGCCCTCTCAATGGCGTCGGCGTAAAACAGGTCGATGTCGTGGAGCTCCTTCTCGCGGGCATCGTGCATTAGATCAAAGAGGCGGTTGGCGATCTCGGCTCTCTGGGCCGCCGTCGCGCCCTCGCGGCGTGCGATTTCTTCCGCCCGGTCGGCCGCCTCTTTTTGCGCCTTGTCGATCTTGGCCAGAGCATCTACCCTCGCGGCCTCCGCGCGCTTCGCATCATCCGCTATCCGCAATTGCTGCCGTTGACGTTGGCCCCAGTCGGCCACCTGCGCTTCAGCGGTTGCAATTCTGGGGTCCCAGCGGTTCCAGCCTGCCCGTTTACCCTCGTCCCGCAGTCGTTCCTGCTCAGTGCGGACCTTTTCACGGACCCCGGCCAATTGCTTGTCAATCTCAGACATTCCGATAAGCGAGATTTCAAGCTTCCATTTTTGGCGCTCTCGGCCCAAGGCGACCACGCCTTGCGCGAATTTGCCAAGTTCATCGCTCTGTTTTTTAACCCGCTCGATCTCGCGGCTGAATCCGCCGACCTCGTCCACCAGGGCGCTGACGGCGCTGACAGTGGCGCCGAGGCCCGCCGGAAGTTGCTCCAGCGCATTATAAAAGGCTTCAGCATCGCCCCGAGCCGCTGCAAAGCCCGCCCGGACCACGTCGCTGGCGGCATGCAGACCGAGACTCCATCCGCCTAAACGAAGGCCCGTGCGGATCAGGTTCGCCGTGGACTTGTCGAGAACGGCGCTGGCTTCGTCGCGGGCCCTGATCGTCACCGCAATTTCGTGTTGTCCCATATACCTACCTCGATTTTGCCGAATGTTAGAGCAACAGTTAAACTTCTCTCACTCATTGCAATTCCTCATCAGGCGACCCGTCCTCGGCGGCGGGATCGGGAACCCGGTCATGGTCGAGAAAACAGAAAACGATCCCCGCGCGATTGGACCGTTCCCGCAGTCGGTAGAGCGCGGCCCTGTCCGCGAAAAAGCACGCCCAGTCCACGCCCAGCGCGGTCAACACGGATTGGAACTCCTGGACCTCGGCATCGGTCATCGACGCGGCGTCGAGCGCGGCCAGGTATCGACGCCACAGCGGCCGGGCCTGGAGCATTGCCATCGCGTCGGCTCGACAAATTGCCATGCTGCTTGCCTCGGATCGGGCGGTCCGCGGCGCCGGCAAAGGAACCGGCACCGCCGGACACGCCCTCGGTCAAACCATCGCGGCGGCCCGACCGGGCGTCCGCGAGGTTTTCCCTTGTCTACCGTCTCGCGGGCGGTGCGCGCCGCCGGAAGCCGCCGCACGCGACCGCCGGCGGCGGCAAACCGCACACGCCCTGGGGCGATCCGCGGCAACGGCGGCGGCAACGGAACGCCGCCATCACCGGCAAACCGGACACGCCCGTACCCGGAAGCCGCTGGCCGGTGAGCATGCCGACCGGCGGCAACCGGATGGACTCAAAGATCAAACCGCGATAGGGTCGCGGTTCACAAAACCCAGGTCAAGGCGCGCTCAGCAGGCCAGTAGGATTCGCGCCGGGATCTCCTACCCAGTCCACCGCCAGCACGTCCTTGACGCGGCCGGCCGGCGGCAACGCCTGATTCTTGGCGTCGCGGCGCTCCTTAAAGGGCGCCCGCTCAAAGACGACGCTGAGGCCCGCGATTTCGGGATCGTCCTCGGCCAGGTCGAACAGGAACGTCTTGAGGTTGCCGCGCGGCGAGGATTCGGCGTATCGCCCGAAGTGCATATCGGCCCGGCCGCGGTCACCGTCCACGCTGGCATTTTTCATCCGCCCGAGCATCAGGAGGATCGGGTCGTCGCCCGCCGAGAAGATGCTGCCGCCGTCGGCATGCGTCAGGTGGGATTTCACGCCCTTGGGGGCGGCGTTGATGGCGTCGCAGACCTGGCGGATCATGACGTCGTCCACGTCGAACCCGTGGCCGATGGCCGGGCCGCAGGTTATCACGGAGAGGCCCTCGATCACGCCCCGGTCGCGGTCAAACCGCAGGGCGGTGTCGTTCGGGAGGAAGGGGGCTTGTTGGAGCCGGACGATTCGCCCGGCCCGCAGGCGGTCTACCTGTTGCGGCGCCGGCAACAGGGCCCGTGAGAGCAGCACCGGCTTGACCCGCTGCTCCGCCAGCCATTGCCAGGCCGCCTCGGCCGTCCAGTGCGCGGCCGAAAACAGAAGGGCCTGCGGGGTCGGCAGAGCAGACGGGCGGGCCTGGCCTTTGAGTTTGCCCCACACGATCCGAACGGAGTCGGGGACATCGACGCGGCCGAAGATCCGGCCGCCGTCCGTGCCCTGGAAGGTGGCGGGATCAAAGGCGTCGGGCCACCGCAGGTCGGCGACGTGTTGATCAAGCATGCCCATTAATCATCCCTACCGTCCTCGGCAAGCCGCGAGCGGCGCGGCTGCGGCCATGAACCGCCGCCGCGCCTGGCCCTGGAGCCTCGGCGGTGGAGGGCCGCCGACTCGCGCGAGATCCGCTGGCCGCTTGCGGCGGCCAGATGTCATGCGTTACGCGCCGTTGGAACGGTTGGCCGCGCGGGGATCGCCTTTGGCCACGCCGAAATCGAAGTAGGCGCGCCAGACGCGGCCGAGAACGTTGGGTGCGGCGGTCACTTCCTCGACAATCGGCGTGTCGATGCCGTTGAGGTACGCCACCAGGAAGGCCGCCACGTTCGTCGGGTCGGCGAACAGATACCAGTACGCGCTCGACGCCGAGGCGTGGAAGGCCGCGTTGCCCAGGTAGGGCCAGCAGAACGGGGCGTAGAGGCCCCGGTACTTGTTCGTCACGTTCGCGGCGATCACTTGGAGCATGAACAGGTCGTCGGCCGTGCCCTTGAGGGCGGGCGGCACGAGGAGGAGTTTCGGCTCGATCAGGATCGGGTTTTTGCCCGCAGCGTCGTCGGTTTGTTCCCACATTTTCTGGACGGCCGCGCCCAGGCCCGCCGCGCCGAGGGCCGAGCCGATGCCCGTGGATAGATTTTTGTGGTCCGCATGGAAGAAGTTGCCCGCAAGGCCGTTGTCCATGATCAACTTTGCCCCGGCCTTCTCGAGGGTTATGGCCGCGCCGCGGCCGAACCTTCGGGGGGTCGCCAGGAACGCCCCCAGGTCGTCGTTGACGATCATCGTCCGGTCGATGCTGAACATCTTGCCATATGTATCGGCCTGATAATGCGCGTGTTCCTCGCCGAGCGTGCCGTGGTGGAGTTCGCCGCCGGGCGGAACCAGGTCAAACGTCTCGTCGCCGGTCATCCGGTACTCGGTGTATTCCCGGAAGTTGGTGACGGTCCGTTTGCCGAAGAAGATCGGCACGATGGCGGGGACGCTGCCGTAGCCTTCCAGGAGGCTCTTGCTGGCCGAGTCGCCGAGGATGCCGGGCATGCTGACGGTCGAGAAGGCGGCCGACAGCCATTCCGCCGGGCCGTCGTCGTACAGCGGCGCGGGCCGGCCGTCGAGTTTGCAGGCGGCCTCGATCATCCCCTTGAGGCCGATGCGGCGGCGCGGGTAAGCCTCGGTCATCACGTCGGCCGAGTAGTGCTTGGCCAGGAACGTCTCGGACATGCCCTGCCCCAGGAGCGCCGCGACGGCGATCGCGCGCCGGGCCATGACCAGTTCAGATTGTGACATCGAAGTATCTCCTGCTAGACGCCGTTCCAGTTCCCGGCGCAACACCCTGGACCCCGCAGAGTCGCGGCCGAAATTGTTTTCGGTCTCGATCAAGGCCCGCTGCAAGTCGCCGGTTGTCAGATGTTCGAGTTTCATGGGGCCAATTCTCCCTTCCCGGTGCCAACGGGCAAGCGCTTGGACACGGGATGGACGCGGGCCGCCGCAGGAAATGGCCCTGGCGGGGTCGAAACCGACGAAACTTCGGCCGGATTCTTTTGGCCTGGACGCCTGCTGGACGTTTTGAGAGCCTCGATAACCGATATGACCTCTTGCTCCCAGTAGACAAATTCAGGCTCTCCAGGCCCCCGCGCCGCGTTGTTCATGAAGCAGTCCCGGTGGTCGCGCCGCCAACGTTCCAGCCGCTTGCGCAAGGGGTCCACCGGAACGCCGTGCTTTTTGGCGAGTGCGCGCGGGCCCGCGGCGCACCCGACCGACCCGGAAAGTACCATCGCGGAGAGACACCAACGGGCCAGGTTGTTCAAGTCGGCCAGCGGGTCGGCGGTACGCTGCGGCGGGAGATCTGCGCAAAGTGCGGGGGCCTGGGCGACGGCCGCGATGGCTCGATGAAAGACCCGGGCGCAGACAACCGCCGGCGACGGATCGAGGCGTTTTCGCTGCGGAAGATCGGCGGCTTTCAGAAGCCCGGCCATCGCGGCCTGAACAACTGCCAACAACTCGGCGGGCGTGGACACGGCAGGCTTGCCAGGTTCAAGCGGCCGGGGCGGCGGGAGCGGCCGGACAGCATCTTCCTCCCCGGCCGCAGCCCGCGCCCGGCGGCATGGACGCGGTATCGCCAGCACAGTCGCATTGGCCCGTTTAAGTTTGCGGATCGCCTTGGCCTCGATCTGGCACACGCGCTCGGGCGTGACGCGGAAGATGCGCCCCACCTCTTCCGCGGTGTACGTCTGCTCGTCGTCGATGCCGTAGCGGAGTTTGAGAATCTCGGCCTCGCGGCGAGCAAGGACGTGGCCGACGTTGGACTTTAACATCTCCTGAACGGCCGCCGCCGTGGGCGGCCCGGCCGTCGTGTCGGACGGGGCGGCAGGGCGGGTCGGCGGCGGAATCGGCTGACCCGCGCCATCCCCGGCCGCCCCGCGCCCAGCATCGTCCCCCGCCTCAGCCCCGCGGCCAGGGCCATCCCCGCCCCCGGACCCGGCCGTTGCCCGGCAGGGACGCGGCGCCGCCGGCGTCATAGTCTTGGGCCGCCGCGGTGTTACAGCATCGCGCATCGTTTACCCCCTCCCACCGCGCGGCCGTGTCCGCAAGGACGGCCCCGGATTCCGGGCCTCGCGGAGCATGGCCGTCTCGGCCTGTAGGAGACCGATAGCGCTGTCGAGCGTTACGGCATTAGGGCTCGGCGTCAGGCCCGCGCGGACGAATGCGAGAAGCGCCATCGCTCGACCTCGGCAGACCGCCGCAGCCGCCACCAGTTCGGCATCGGCCACGGCGAAGCGTGGCGCCGGACGGATCGGGCGCGGCATCATTGCCGGCCGCGCCTCAGCCGGGGCGGCGGGGCGGAGATCGTCGCGCCCGGCCGCAATCTCGGCGGGCCGCCCCCCGTCCCTGCGGCACCGGGAATCCGCGCACCTGCGGCGGCCCCTGTCCTTTGCCGAACGTTTTTCTTGATCGCTTGTCACGGGCGCTCCTCTGCTGAATCTTCACACACATTCTAAACCGTATATGCGTCGATAACCGCAACCCGTCAACCCGTCAACCCTAAAACGCAAACGACCGATTTTCGCAAAGCGCGGGCGGTTTTTGACCCGCAGTGCTACCCCCGTTCAGGAGGACCCATAGCAAGGCTGCCAGGCTGGCAGGGTGGCACGCCGCCGCCCTTCGAGTAACCGTAAGTCATCGGCCAAGGCCAAGTTGCGGTCGGGTGATGAAAGCGGTTCGTCGGCCGCCGTCATGGGCCGGCAGTCGATCAGGTTCACGATGGCGACGGCACACCCGGCCGGGGCGATAGGCGGCTGGACGCTGGAACAGATCAGCAGCGGGCCGCGGTGGACCGTCCGCCAACGGCGCGTCTCAATCATCTTCTTGCCCGAGGCGATCAGGTTCGCCCACGGTTGCCGAACGGTGAGTGCGACGATGCTCATTCAACGCGCTCCTTTGGTCTGCCGCCTTCGCCAGTCGCGCTGCTTGCAGCGGGCGCGCCGCCATTCACGACCGCCGACGAATTCACGGCCGCACGCGCACCGCCGACGTTCGGCGTGCCGCCGCCCCCACCGCTCACGGCCGACGTCGGCCTGGATCGTCCCGGTCCCCAGGTCCCGGCCTTCCGCCGCCAGGTCCTTGAGATGTGCGATCTGTTGCTCCCTTCCGGCCGGTCGCTCATCGCTCATCGGCCTGCCCTCCCCGCGCCCGCCCCCTGGCCCTGGGCAAGGTCGTCCAGGAACTCGGCCAGGTCCTCGCCGCAGGGCCGCGCGGACCTCGGCCGGCGTCAACAGTATCGGCCAACGCGAGGCCGCCGTGGTGGCCGTCACGTTCTCGGGCAGGCGTGCTGCTGGCAGGATCATGGTTGAACCTCGAGCGCCGCCAGTAGCGGCGCCTCGGCCAGGCGGCGGTACGCTTCCTCGGCCTCGGCAAACTCAAACCTGAACTGCCGGCTCACGGCCTCCGTGAACGTGCGGCGGAAGCGCCGGCAACCGCGGGCCTGGACCCTCACGCGCCGGTACAGGTTTCGGTAGGCAAGCCTGAAATCACCCGGCGTCTCGCACAGGAAGGCGCCGGGCGGATCGCCGCAGGTCGTGCCGATGGGCAGGCCCTCGAGGCGCAGAGTAGAAAGGCCGTCCCGGATGCCCCGTTCCGTTGCCCCCGGCAGGCCCAGGGCCGTCAAGTCCTCGGCGATTTTCCAGATCTTCCGCGCTGCCGCCGCCCCGCGGCAGTGGTGCTTGAGATAGCCAAGAAGGCAGGCATCGAGAATATTCATGGCGCCGCCCCCGCTTCCACGGCAACCGGCTCGGCCGCCCAGGACGTCGCCCCGTTCAGGTCCGCGGCATGTGCCTCAGCCCAGGCCACCTGCGCCTGCCAGAGGGCCAGGCCCTCATCGCCCGGCTCGGGCCTGGGCGTCTTGGCCAGGGACCGCCGCGCAAAATCCAGGTCTCGCAGAATGTGCCCAAGTGAAGCCCGCTGCTGGCCCGGCGGAAACCGGACGGCGGCTTGGTACGACGCCAGGATTTTTCGCGCGACCTCGCGGGCCAAGTTCGGCGGGTCCCAAGCCGCGGCCGTGCGGTCGGCCCCGCGGATCTTGCCGGCAATCAGCCCGTCCGTGGCCCCGGCCTCGCGGGCCTCGGCAACAGCCTCACGAAACGACACTGCTTCCTTGGCCGTCAAAGCCCGCCGGCGGACCTTCTCAAAGAGGTCCACAAGCGCGGCGTCAGGGTCGGCCCCTTCTTGGCGTCCGCCGTTGCCGTTTGGGGGCCCGCGAGAAGAAGGGGCGGGGGGGCTTTCCTCCTCCTCTCCTCTGCTGTTATTTCCCCTCTCACTCTCCCCTTGGGGGGCAAAATGTCCCCCTTTGCCGGACAAAATGCCCCCCTTTCCGCGGACAAAATGCCCCCCTTTCCGTCCACTTTTGTCCGGGTTTGGCTTGGCAGAAAGGGGGGCAAAATGTCCGGGTTTCCCTACGCAAGGGATCAGGGGATTCAGGCGGTACAGCGCGGCAATCTCTCGGCCGCCGCCCGGACGTTCCTGGACGATGAAGCCTCGGCGCTCCAGGTCGCGCAACAGCCGGCGGACGGTCCGCCGGTTGACGCCGAGCCGCGAAGCATAAGTGTCCAGGCCCGCGTATGCCTGGCCGGACTCGCGCGACAAGGCCGCCATGAGCGACAAGAGCAACTTCCCGGCCGGCGTCAGGTTGGATGCGAGGACCTCGCCAGGGACAAAGAAACCGCGGGGCAGGTCTTGACGCGGCGGGCCGGAAGGTGGTAGAGTGCCGTCCGGTTTTCCGTGCGGCTGTCCGCCGCCCTTCCGTGCTTGCCCGCCGCGCCCCGGCGGGCTTGCGCCCTTTTGGCCGTTCATGCCGAAGCCCTCCATGTTTGGCCGTGCTTAAATGCCGGCCGCTTGGAGGCGCTTCTCGGCATTGCGCTGGGCCCGCGAGGCAGCGGCGGGGGTCCGCGAGGGTGCCGGGTTGGCGGCGCTACACAGCGGGTCCGCGGCCGAGAGGGCGGAGAAAAAGCGCTTTAAGGCCGCCTCGGACGTGCAGAGCGTGCCGCCGACTCGCATGGCCTCAAGGCGCGTGCCGCGGATGCCTCGTTCTACCCATCGGAAGATCGTAGATACGTGGATTTTTCGGCCACGGCGGCGGCGGGGCAGCCAAGACAACTTCGGGACCTGAACAAGAGGGAGGGGGAGTTCAATGGCGGGGTCAAAAGACATTTTGGCGAGATCCTTCTAGCCGCCGTAACGTGGTGGCAAGCGTCTCGCCAAGCGACCCCGATGCCCAATACAATACATCAGAACGGATGCGCGCTAGTACGTCAAGGAAATAATTTCAGAAATCTTCGCATCAGGCTGCGGGCTGGCCGTGCCTGGCAAGTGCCGAGACCCCGATGGCCCATGACCTTCGGCCAGCAAGGTCTGTCCCCGGCCGCCTCTTATCCCACCTCGGCCGCCACGCGGGCGGCAACCTCAAGGTCTCGCTCGGCGTAGATTTCGGTCACGCCGACGCTGTGGTGGCCAAGCAGTACCCGGGCCGCCTCCAGGCCGTACTGCCGGCGGATGTTCGTGGCGAAGGTGTGCCTCACCTGGTGTGGATACCAGGCCGGGACCTTGGCGGCCTCGACCTTCTCGGGGTCGGTGACGCCGCGGGCGGCCAGGTCCGCCGCGATCTGCTTGTTTGCCCGCTCGATGCCACGTGCCACGGCCCGTCGATACGACTCCGGCGAGTAGTGTTCGCCGAGTGGCCGGCCGCCCCGGCGCCGATCTGCGCGGCGGCGGCGGGCCCGGGCGGATGGCGTCATGGCGGACCGGCGGGCCTCGCGCCGGGCCGCGTTGCGGCCGGCCTCGCCCTCACGCGGCGAAAACAGGCATGCCTGAAGGTCCGGCTTCAGCCAGGGACGGATCACCGCCTGGGCCTTCGGCCCAAGGTCGATGAGCCGGTCGTGGCCGTGGTGCTCGGTCTTGTGTGCTGCGGGGCGGTACTGCCAGACCATGGGCCCGGTCATATTCAGGTCCCTCGCGCGGATGATCACGACCTCGCCGCTTCGCATGCCCGTGAGGACCTGAAGTTCCACCATCGCGGCGACGGCGGGCGGCAGAAAGGGCAGAGTCTTACGTACCCAGGTCTCGGCCACGGGGCGGACCGGCTCGGCCTCGCGGGCCTCGGACCGGCCCTTGCGGAGACCGGGCACGGCCTGAAGACCCTGGTACACGCTCGGCGGAATCAAGCCCTCGCCGACGGCCCACTTGAACGCCCGGCGGATTCGGTCGATGTACCCGTTGATCGTCCGGCGGGCCAGGCCGGCCTTCGCCGTCGCCGTCGCTTCGCGGCCGACGTCCAACATGCTCTGCCGAATCGCCTTGAGGGCCAGGGGACTGAAGGCGGCGGCAATCGTGTCGCCGTACAGAGCCCTCAAATGCCGCAGCGCGATCTTGATGCAGGTCAGTTCGCTGGTGGCCCGGCCGTCCTTGACGTAGTAGCCGCAGGCCCAGCGCCAGTACGCGGCGATCAGTTCGGTCACGCAGAAGTCGGGCGCCGGGCCGGCGCGGGGCGATGCTCTCCCGCCCGCGGCCATGAACTCGGCCACGGTCCGATTGTACGCCTGGCGGCTGGCGGCCGTGCGGTGCTTGCCCAGATAGATCGTGCGGCCGCCAACCGTGACGACGGCCTGGCCGCTGGGCTTGTGCAAACGGTACGCGGGGACGTGGATGCTATTCATGGCGCGGCTCCTTTCGGCCGGAAAAACGGTAATTACCGTTTTCCTCGGGCCTTTTTGGGCCGCGCCCCGGACCGTCCGGGGGTACGCAACTCTAGCGTTCGGCGTGATTTATAAATGGTCGGGGCGAGTGGATTTGAACCACCGACCTCTTGGTCCCGAACCAAGCGCTCTAATCCAAGCTGAGCTACGCCCCGATATTCCGTTGTCTTGCGCCGACCTGTCGCCCGAGGCGACCGCCTTAAGCCAAGCCGGCTACGCCCCGATACTCAATTGTGACCGGCTGCCGCGGGTCGCAAGAACACAGATTATAAACGGCCTGGGGATGGAATCAACTGCTTTTTGCGCGTGCCTTGCCGGCGGGGTGCGCCGAGAGTTTGTGGCATATGGGAGAACGCTGTCATTTCGAGCGAGCGCAGCGAGTCGAGAAATCTCGCTGTGGGCGTTGCCGTGTGCCCGGTCGCACGG
>Ga0315289_10004682_pt1 | contig 20326 bp, 13 predicted proteins | sample YL17G11_40_MG_FD_203452 | JGI IMG/M metagenome (GOLD analysis project Ga0315289, IMG submission 203452) | Sediment microbial communities from Yellowstone Lake, YNP, Wyoming, USA - YL17G11_40 | ecosystem: Environmental > Aquatic > Freshwater > Lake > Sediment | place: USA: Wyoming | collected... | reverse complement strand
TATTTAATAAACCGGCGCCAACATCATCTCTGATAATAGTATCTGTACCCCCATCACCAGGCGTGCAATTAGCATTGCCATCAACATAAATTATGACCTGATTTATAAAAGTTGCTGAGCCAATCGTATTTATACAAACATTGTCATTGACTGCCAGTGGCGTTAAAGGCGTTCCCGGATTTAGAGCATCATCATCAGTGCCAGTACCAACCGTAGCTGACCCATCAGCATCCATTAAATCGTCAGGCAGTACTTCATAATAGCCATCTCCGTCATCATCAACAATTACCTCCTGATCTCCAAAGTCGTTATAATAACCATGACCAGATACATCAATATAACCTTCTCCCCCAGGCGTACCCAGGTCATGCCAGGTGCCAGCCACATCGCCTTGATAAATTCCCTTAGCCCTAGAATCCAGACCCCACTTAAAGCCACTGCGTAAGACCGTATCCTGCTCCTGATTTAAGATCCAGATTGTTTCAGTGTCTGCTGAACCATTACCATAATCATAACTGCCATTGGCATTTACTGATTCTGAATGGACCCACATAGGGAAATTTGGTATCGTAACCGCCACTGAATTATCGACCCCACCGCAACCGCTGCCTAAAATATAGGTTATCGTGCCATCGCTAACATCGCAATTTCCATCATCGTCAACATAAACGCAGGTCGGATTTGACAGATCGTCAGCGCAAACATTATCAGCAGTAGCAAAAAGTGTGTGGGCTAAATCTCCACTGGATTCTAATTGAAAGAAATAAGAGATATCATCATCATCTGTGCCAGCGCCATCTGTAGCTGTGCCATCAGCATCCACCATGGGCGTGCAAGGATTTCCCAATGACCAGCTACAAGTCACGTTCTGATTAAGCCAGGGATCAACTGCAAAAAAATCAGCGACTAAAACATCAGTGTCGCCGGGCGCAACAGTTGAATCCCCCAAATCATGCGCTAAAAGTGTGCCTAACGCCACGCTGAAAGCCTTGGCGTTTTCTCTGCCTTTTAAAAGATAGGAAAAAACGACCTGATTAATGACCAAAACCAAGGCCAAGGCAATATAGACAGCAATAAACTTTTTATGCTTATCATCAAACCAGGGCTCTTTATTTTTAGGTTTTAAATTCATAGTTTTAAAATTATTTTTAATTAAAATAAAAAAAGAGAAAACAAAAGCTTCTCTTTGTATCTTTTAAGATTTTGGCTAATTAATTGACTGCGACTTTCTTTGAACATATCCGCTAGCTAATTTTAATTATATTCTAATCTTAGCAAACTTTTAATAAAATTTCAATCTCCAACAAAAAATCCATCACAACAAAAAACCCTGCATCTGGCTGATACAGGGTTTTGATTATCGTAATCTTAAATTTATTGGAAATAACCAACTCCGGTTTTGGCTGTCATCACTAGCCCATCAGGATAAATAAGCGTTGAGGCAATTCCTTTGGCCACAAACCTTGTCTGGAAACGGCTTTGGGTAAAGATGCCTGTGCTCACTTCTCTCTTCTGGCCATTTTCAATGTAATAAATCTTGATGCCGCCACTATAGCTAATCAAACTAGCGGTCGGATGAGCATTGCTGGAAATTGAATTGCCAACCGTGTACTGATTAAACATGGCATCGCTTATATCAATGACCCTGTCTGTCCATCTGCTGCCAAAAAGCTGCTTAGCAATTGTCTCGTTTTCAATCCAGCGCAAAGTGTCGCCTGGCTCAATTGCATAGACCTTTAGTTCATTAGATTTTTTCACCAAATAGGTGCCTTCTCGGATATAAACTTCTTTGCCTGCAACAATCTTATCTAAATCAACAGCTGAAATCATTTTAACTTGGCTAAAATTCTCATACCAGGTCTTAAACACTAATTCACTTGGGAAATTATGCTTTCTATTATCCTGCCCAATATAATAAACTGCTGCTGAACTTGAACTTTTTACTAAATCACCGACATAGATATTTGGCGGTAAAGCTTCACCCGCTCCTAGCAAAAATGGATTTGGCAAAATCCCACTTGGCTGGGAGACCTCTGTTTCTCCTTGAGCAGGAATCATGATTAAAAAGACAAGCGCTGGACTTAAATTGCCACTAGTATCCTCTGTCCTTAATTTATAGGTGTAAGTTTTGGCTATTTTACGGTTCTCTAAGACCAAAGTTTGCACCCCAGCATTAACTTCATTTGCTCCTGACTGACCATCAACAACTTCGTCAATTACTATTTTGGCCAAATCTTCATCTGATGGATCTTGCCAAGTAATAGTAACTTTGCCAGTGGAATCAGCTTTAATATTTACTTCGCTCACTGGGCCAGGCGGAGTCACATCTTGAGGCCCGGGGCTATAAGTAGGAGCGCCAGTAGGAAATATCGTGGTTATCGCATAAGGTACAATAATTGAACCTCCTGTCGGACCATCATTGGTTGACCAGTAAAAAGCCCCTTTATCTCCCGTGTCATAGAGCCCATTGGCATTGGCATCATATAATTCAGGGATGGAAGATTCCATGGTAGCGCCTAGCCTGGCATGCGAAGAAATATCAGCCCGCACGCAGATTCTAAAAAATAACAAATACGGAACAACATTCAGGTTGCTAGGGGTACTCCACTGATTAGAACCAGGATCATAGGTAAGATCGCCTACATATAAATCATCAGATCCAGGCGCGCCAGGCGTATCGCAATAGCCATTCATGCCTGCCCACCAGGCATCAACATATAATTTAAGGCTAGAAACATCACTGGGTAAAGCTGTGCCTGTTTCTTCAAAAGTTGCCCGGTTTAAAGCATCTCCCCATCTGTCTATCACACCATTGGGTACGCCTGCTGGACCAGTCTGGACATTGCCATTATCTTCCAAAATTGCGTCATCAGAACTTAAAACACCATCATAATCTGCATCAGCATAAATTATGGGCTGGCCAGTTGGGCCAACTCCTGTTTTCAAACTTATCAATGGTTCATCGGCCCAAGATAGACCACCTTTAGTATAGACATCAGTATCAGCAGCAGCTGTATAGGTAGCCGGATGGACTGTGCCGTCAAGCCAAAAAGCTGTCCAAAGCGAAGTTGTTGTGGCACTGCTGTTGCCAGCTGTATAGCCTGCTCCAGCATCATGATACATTAAAGTGCCTGCCATATTTGCCCAAGTCCCACCCAAAACACTGGCTACATTTAAACCATCGGCGCTATTATCCTGCAAAATAGTATCCACGCCGCCATCGCCTGGAATGCAATTATTATTGCCATCAATATAAATATCTTCAATGTGCTCTATATCGCCAGTCGGCGTAAAACCCAGGCAGACATTATCAGTTGCGGCCAAAGGAATAATTCCACTATGCCTAACCAGACCATCATCATCAACCCCATGCCCCAGAGAACCAGTGCCATCAGCTTCAATCAAAATATTATGCTGGGTGCTAATCCAACCGCCATAATAATCATTTTCTAGCCATAATGATTCAGTGGCCGCAGCTCCATTGCCCCAGGTCCAGTGCCCATCACTGTCTAAATCAGCATAAACCAAAAAGCGAGAAGCATTAAAATAAGTATAGGGAAAGGCGCCTGTATTTAATAAGCCGGCGCCAACATCATCTCTGATAATAGTATCTGTGCCCCCATCGCCAGGCGTGCAATTACCATTGCCATCAACATAAATTATGACCTGATTTATAAAAGTTCCTGAACCAATCGTATTTATACAAACATTGTCACTGACTGCCAATGGCGTTAAAGGCGCTCCTGGACTTAAAGCATCATCATCAGTGCCAATACCAGCTGTAGCTGACCCGTCAGCATCCATTAAATCGTCAGGCAGTACTGTATAATAACCATCCCCGTCATCATCAATAACTACTTCCTGATCTGCTAAAGCATCGTTATAGTAGCCATGGCCACTCGTATCAAGATATCCTTCTCCTCCGGGCGTACCCAGATCATGCCAGGTGCCAGCCACATCGCCTTGATAGATTCCCTTAGCCATAGAATCCGCACTCCACCTAAAGCCACCGTGCAAGATAGTATCCATTGCCTGATTTAATATCCAGATTGTTTCAGTGGCTGCTGAACCATTGCCATAATCATAATCGCCATTGGCATTGACTGTTTCTGAATGGACCCAGACAGGCAAATTCCATTCTGTATTAGAAACCGGTAACGCACCTGCTACTGAATTATCAACTCCACCGCAGCCACTGCCTAAAATATAGGTTATTGTGCCATCGCTAACATCGCAATTTCCATCATCGTCAACATAAACGCAGGTCGGATTTGACAGATCGTCAGCGCAAACATTATCACCAGCAGTAAAAAGTGCGTGGGCTAAATCTCCGCTGGGTTCTAATTGAAAAAAATAAGAGATGTTATCATCATCAGTGCCAGCGCCATCTGTCGCTATGCCATCAGCATCCACCATGGGCGTGCAAGGATTTCCTAATGACCAGCTACAAGTTACGTTCTGGTTAAGCAAGGGATCAACCGACCAAAAATCAGCGATTAAAACATTGGTATCGCCAGGCACAACAGTTGAATTCCCCAAATCATGCGCTAAAAGTGTGGCTAATGATGAGCTGAAAGCTCTAGCCTGCTCTCTGCCTTTTAAAAGATAAGAGAAAACGACCTGATTAATAACTAAAACCAATGCCAAGGCAATATAAACAGCAATGAATTTTTTATGTTTGGCATCAAACCAGGGCTCTTTCTTTTTTGATTTTAAATTCATAGTTTTAAAATTATTTTTAATTAAAATAAAAAAAGAGAAAACAAAAATTTCTCTTTATATATATTAAGATTTTGGCTAATTAATTGATGCCAGCATTTTTTAGACATAGCCGCTAGATAATTTTATTTATATTCTAATCTTAGCAAACTTTTAATAAACTTGCAAGTTCTAAATCGCTATCTATATTAATTATATGTTGAATTTCAATCTCCAACAATTGATTATTGCCTCCCAGATAATTTTTTTATTAAATTTGGTTTTGCCTTGTGCTCGCTCAATAAAAATTATGGGGATTTCCTTAACTCTAAATCCATTTTTAATTGCTTTGCAAGTCATCTCAATTTGAAACATGTAGCCGTTTGACTGGACATTATCTAAATCAATCTTTTCTAAGACTTTACAACTATAGCATTTAAATCCGCCTGTCAAATCTTTAATCTTTAATCCTAATATAATTTTAGCATAAAAACAGCCAAAGCGACTAATAAATTCCCTGATTTTTCCCCAACCCTGCGTGCCCCCGCCTTTGATGTAGCGGGAACCAATAACCAAATCACAATCTTTAATTGCCTCCAAAAAATCTTTCAAGTATTTTGGCTGGTGGGAAAAATCAGCATCCATTTCAAAAATGAGATCATAACTCTTTGCCAATGCCCATTTAAAACCAGCGATATAAGCCCGACCCAAGCCTTCTTTTTTTTCTCGATGCAAAATAAAAAGTTGAGGTATTAGCTTTCTCAAATCCTCAACTAATTGGCCTGTGCCATCAGGTGAATTATCATCAACAACCAAAATATCTAAAGGCAAATTTTGCGCCAAAATTTCTTTAACCAGTTTTTCAATATTCTCCTTCTCATTGTAAGTCGGTAAAATCACTAATCCTGCATTCATATATTTTTGGATTCGGAATTCGTCATTCGGAATTCGAAATTAAATTACCAAATTAATAATTTTGCCTTTGACATAAATAAATTTCTTTACCTCCTTGCCTTTCAGCCACTTTTTGACATGCTCATCCTCAAGCGCTAGATCCTTAATTTCAGCCTCTGGCATATCTTCAGTAACTAAAATCTTACAGCGCATTTTGCCATTGATTTGCACTGGCACTTCTTTAACAGCGTCTTTAGCTAATTCAGGATTATATTCTGGCCATTTTTCTAAAAAGATTGATTTTTTATGGCCTAAACTTTGCCAAAGTTCCTCGCCAAGATGCGGGGCAAAAGGCGAAAATATTTTTAAAAACATTCCAAAAATTTCCTGATTACAATTTTCTTCCTGAAATTTATTTACTAAAATCATCAAAGCTGAAACACAAGTATTTAAATCCAAAGTTTCAATCTGTTCAGTTATTTGTTTAATTGTTTTATGAGTTAAGCGCACTAAATCATCATCATTGTCTTTAGCCTCCGACCCGTCTGCCATAGCTTTAGCAGAGGCAGAAGCTTTAGCGGAGGAGGCTCTTTTTTTATTATCAAGTTTATTAGCGATTAACCAGACCTTGTCAATAAAACGCCTGACCCCAACCACCCCTTGAGTGCTCCAGGGCGTGGGCTGGTCAAAAGGCCCCATAAACATTTCATAAATCCGAAAAGTATCAGCTCCATATTGATTAACCACATCATCAGGATTTACCACATTGCCGCGCGACTTGGACATTTTTTCTCCATCCTCGCCTAAAATTAAGCCGTGCGAAGTTCTCTTGGCATATGGTTCGGAGCTTGGCACCACACCAATGTCATATAAAAATTTGTGCCAAAAACGGGAATACAAAAGATGCAAAGTTGTATGTTCCATGCCGCCATTATACCAGTCAATTGGCGTCCAATATTTTAATTTCTTTTTATCAGCCAAAACTTTATCATTTTGCGGATCGCAATATCTTAAAAAATACCAGGATGAACCAGCCCACTGGGGCATGGTATCTGTCTCGCGCTTAGCCTCGCCGCCACATTTTGGGCATTCTACATTCACCCACTCCTCAATCAAAGCCAACGGCGAATCCCCATTTTCCGTGGTCTGATAATTTTCCACTTCTGGCAAAAGAACTGGTAAATCTTTTTCCTCAACTGGCACATAACCGCAGTGCGGACAAATAATAATGGGGATTGGCTCTCCCCAATAGCGCTGGCGGGAAAAAACCCAATCGCGTAAATGATAATTTACTGTCTGAAAACCAAAACCTTTTTTCTCAAGCCATTCAATTATCTTGGCTGTTGCCTGCTCAACATTTAAGCCATTGATAAAATCAGAATTAACTAATGTACCGTCGCCAATCCAGGCTTCCTTTTTAATATCACCGCCAGATACAACTTCTTTGACTGGTAAATCAAATTTTCTGGCAAATTCATAATCTCTTTCATCATGCGCTGGCACTGCCATGACCGCACCAGTGCCATAAGTAGCCAAAACATAATCCGATGTAAATATTGGGATTTCTTCATCATTAACTGGGTTAATAGCTCTTAAACCATGCAGTTCAATTCCTGACTTAACTTTTTCCAAATTCGTCCTTTCCAATTCTGTTTTATGCTTGGCTTGTTCGCGGTAATCTAATACATCATCAATATTATCAATCTGGTCTTTAAATTTATCAATTAATTCATGCTCCGGCGCCACTACCATGTAAGTGCAGCCAAAAAGCGTATCTGGCCGAGTGGTATAAACCGGCAAATCAAATAAATGTTCTTTGGGCAGCATTGTTTTGCTTTTAACTTTAAAAACAACCTGGGCGCCATAACTTTTGCCAATCCAATCGCTTTGCTGTTTTTTAATTTTTTCCAAATAATCTACAGTGCCCAAATCAGCCAGCAAACGATCAGCATAATCAGTAATTTTTAACATCCATTGTTCCCTTTCTCTGCGATAAACTTCGCCCCCGCACCTTTCACAAAGATTATTAACCACTTCTTCATTAGCCAAGCCCACATTGCACTTAGTGCACCAGTTAATATCCATTTTGGCTTTGTAAGCCAAATTTTTATGAAAGAGCTGCAAGAAAATCCACTGGGTCCATTTATAATAATTTGGATCAGTGGTATTAATTTCGCGAGACCAGTCAAAAGACAATCCCAGTGCTTTAAGTTGACGTCTGAAAGTATCAATGTTTTTTTCCGTGGTTATTTTTGGGTGCGTGCCGGTTTTGATCGCATAGTTTTCCGCTGGCAAACCAAAAGCATCCCAGCCAATTGGGTACATAACATTAAAGCCCTGCATCCTTCTTTTACGCGCTAAAATATCCAAAGCTGTATAAGAGCGAGGATGTCCAGTATGTAAACCTTCGCCTGAAGGATAGGGAAATTCAATCAAACAATAAAATTTGGGCTTTTTAGAAAAATCACTGGCCTTGTTTAATTCTTTTTCCTCCCAGTATTTTTGCCACTTGGGCTCGATTTTTGATGGATCGTATTGTTGCATATTGCTTAGATTAAAATTTTGAACTCCTTAAATCTCCACCTAAGATTAGGGGGAGATAATAGAGGGGGTTGAAAAGGAGAACCTCCCCCGAACCCCTCCTTGGTAAGGAGGGGAGAATGTGGAAGTAAAGAATCTACTTTAAAACTTTCTACTTTCTACTTATAAACCAAGTTTACTTTAATTTTAAAAATTTTTCAACTTGTAGAATTTAGTATTTCCCAATTGCTTAACGGTCTTGTGCTCTCATTTATGTTATAATTAATCTATAAATCGTAAAACTAAAGATTTATGAAAAAAATAACTATCCTTTTCATAATAATAATTGCTATAATAGTAATTATTTTATTTACTTATACTCAAATATTCAGGAAGATAAATCCTGCCATTGGAAATACTGTTAATTTAAAAATGAATCAAGAAAAAACTATTGCCATACCTGGTGCAGATTTCAAGCTCCGGGTTAAATTAATAAAAATCGGAAAAATGTCAGAATTATACGATTTACCAGAAGAAAAAAGTATTAACCTCCTAGAAAATAATGCCTATTTGGCAGTCTGCAATAAAGAAGATACTAATTGCATAAACAATCTTAATTATTATATTTTACAAGTCGAAAATCTGGATTTTAACGGCTGTAGCCAACACGAAGTAATTGTTTCCAGTTATTTATATGAGAATTATGACTGCAATGGTTTTACTAAATTTATAGTTTCGCCTAAAAAATCAGATGGCCAGCAAATTGAATTTACCGTTGACCATTTAAATATTAAATTTGAATAACCGAATAAGGTATTTTTAAATAATCGCTCTTCGGCATTGTATAAAAGCTCCTATTTCTTGGGGCTTTTTTTATTCTTTTACATAACAATTTCAAAGTCAAATCAAAGATTTAACCAAAATTTTTCAACTTAAAAAATCAGCACGTGTTTAAACACGTAGAGACGCACAGCTGTGCGTCTCTACAAATATAATTTGTACCGATTTTTTAGATTAAATTTTCTGTCTCAATCATAATGCACTTGCCCACCATAATTTTAAAACCAGCGCTTTGGGCCATATTTATGGCATCTCTAAATTCTGAACCCGGCTGAAACCAAAGGCGGTTTAAATTCAAATTAACACATTCTTTCACAATTTTCTTGGCATTATCCTGGCCAACAATTAAAACCACGATGTCAGGCCTTTCTTCCAAAGAAATTAAATCAGGGTAGCAAGTTAAATCTGCTATTTCTTGATTTTCATATTTTGGATTAATTGGCGCAACCTTAAAGCCCTTATTTTTCAAATCAACTAAAACCTTATAGCCATACTTTTTTTTATTGGCCGTGGCACCCACAATGGCGTAGATATAATCTTTATTGATAAAATCTTGGGTTAGTTCGTCTTGCATAGTGAAGATTGTTACATATCTACAGATTTCTACAAATACTACGGATAATTTCCTCTCTTTACCATTTGTAGATCTGTAGCCAATCCGTAGATTCGTATCCTTATCATTTTACCAAATTTCTCCCAAAAAACAAAAAAGGGCAAAGTCAATATGCCTTTTCATAATTCAGCTTTCGGCATTAGGAATTACTTTTTTCCCCAGTCAAATATCGCCTCTTTCGTTCCTTTAATATCCTGAATGTATTTATACGCAGTCAAAGCTGCCTTGGCACCTTCGGCCGCAGAAATTACGATTTGTTTAAATTTAATATTAGTCACATCACCGGCTGCCAAAACACCTGCCAAACTTGTCTGACATTGCTCGTCTATAATAATTTCATTATTTTCATTCAATTTAACCAATTCTTTAATTGGCGTAGCATCAACAGTGTGGCCGATTTCAATAAAAATACCATCTATTTTTAATTCTTCTTTGGCTTTAGTATTTACATCTTCTAAAATAACTGACTTAACAAATTTATCGCCTTTAATTTCAGCTACAGTTTTATTTAATTTTAATTCAATATTGGGGTCTTTTTTAATTCTTTCAATTAAAATTGCTTCTCCCCTAAACTCCTCGCGGCGATGGATTAAAAAAACTTTTTGGGCAATCTGTGATAAATAATTGGCTGATTCTAAGGCTGAATTACCGCCGCCCACCACAGCCACGATTTTATTTTTAAATAATGGACCGTCACAAGTGGCGCAATAAGCCACTCCCTTGCCGACAAATTCCTTTTCTCCCGGAACATTTAAATTACTTGGGGTTTTGCCAAAAGCCAAAATTATGGCCAATGACTGATACTCATTGCCATGGGCTGTTTTTACTTGAAAATGATTATTAGTTTTTTCAATTTTATTAATTTCTTCATATTTAAACTGGCAAGCAAATTTTTCCGCCTGTTTTTGGAATTTCTGCATTAATTCATAGCCATTAACCTTGTCAAAACCAGGATAATTTTCTACCCAGCTCGCACCGCTCGCTTGCCCGCCAATATCTTTGGTTAGAATTAAGGTTTTTAAATTGCGGCGACTAGCATAAATTCCAGCTGTTAAGCCTGCTGGTCCACCACCAATGATTATTAAGTCAAATTGTTCTGCCATAGGTTTATAATGTAAGATGAACCACGAAACTATTATCACGAAAGACACTAAATAAAAATGAAAAACTTTTCGTGTGATTTAGTGAATTATTTTCGTGGTTCCGATATTCAATTTAAATTATTTTTTCTAGCTTAGATTTTAAGCCTTCCAAAGTCTGGGCACCCACCCATTCCTCAATCACCTGACCGTTTTTAAAAATCTTAAAAGCAGGAATAGACATTATCTCATACTTTTGCGCCAGATCCTGATTTTCATCAACATTGCATTTGGCAATTTTTACTGCCTTACCTTCCATTTCTTTGGCTAATTGTTCCATAATCGGTCCCATTGCCTTGCAAGGACCGCACCATTCAGCCCAAAAATCAACTAAAACTGGGCTAGTGCTTTTTAAAGCTTCTTCTTCAAAATTGGCAGAGGTAAGTTTGATTTCTGACATAGATATTGACAAAATTATTAAAATATGTTATAATTAGAATATCTAAATTTGTTCTTAATATCTCAAAAAGGAGGAAAGACATGGAAGAAAAAAATAGCAATTTTGCGGCCTGGACAATTTTGGGCTTTGCACTCCTGCTACTGGCAGTACCAGTCCTGCTCTGCTGTGGGATCATCATCTGGATTCTGGTTCAAACTGGAATCATTGTAACAACATTCAAAATGATCTTTATCTATGTATTTGGGACTGCCTTTATTTTGTTAGGACTTGTCCTTTTGGCTTTCATCCTAGTTTTTCTAGGTGTCAGCCTGCCGACGTATGCAGTTGCTTGGGCTCTTAATGAGCTGCAAAAAAAAGAAAAAGAGCCTCCTGCTCTGGCTACAACAAATGCCACGCCTTAAGCCAAAAGATCACCAAGCAAAGCGATTTAGGTAAAATCCCTAGATCGCTTTTTTTATATTTTTTTAATGATTTCTTCTTCTTGATAGATTTCTAAAGTATCGCCTTTTTGTATTTCTGGCTTGCCTACAAATTTAAGCCCGCATTCCTGGCCAGCGACAGCATCAGTAACTTTTTCTTTGCCGATTTGCACTTCTGTAATTTCTCCGCTTGCAACCAATTCTTTTTTCCTATAGATATCTGCTTTTAAATCTTTAGCAATTTTGCCTTGTAAAATTTTAACGCCAATTATCATTGCTTTGGCTTCAGTTTTAAAAATAGCCAAAACTTCAGCTTTGCCAATTTCTTTTCTGACAATTTCTGGTGAAAGCAGGGCTGAAAGCTTTTCTTTGACTTCATCAAGTAATTTATAAATTACATTATAATATTTTATTTCCACTTTTTTCTCCCTGGCTAATTCTTCTGCCAAAGTTGTAGCTTTGACATGAAAACCAATGACTAAAGCATTACTGCTGGCAGCTAAATCTATATCTGAATCAGTTATGCTGCCTAAACCTTTGGCCACAATTTCTGTTTTAACTTCTTTGGCTTCAATTTTTTCTATTGATTCAGTAATAACTTCTAAAGAACCCAAAACATCGGCTCTAATAATTAAACTTAACTTTTTAATCCCTTCCTCTTTTTTCTCTTCAGCCGGCCTTAGGGATTGAATACGAATTGCCTCTTTTTTTAAAACCTCTCCTGCCTTAGCTTTTTTATGTTTCCGCTCTAGCTTACCAATCACTTCTAAAACATCGCCTACTTGCGGCGGAACTTTAAGGCCTAAAATTTTCACAGGCACAGACGGCCCAGCTTCATCAAGATCTTGATTCTTATAATCTTTCAAAGCTCGAGCTTTGCCAAAAAAAGATCCTTCAACGCCCAAATTGTCCCCTCGCTTTAAGGTGCCGTTTTGAATTAAAACCGTGGCAACTGGCCCCTCGCCTTTATCAATATGAGCTTCAATTACTGTCCCGACTGCTTCACTATTAGGATTGGCAACTATTTTTTCTTTTTCCATTTCTGCCACTAATAAAATAGTTTCTAATAAATCATCAAGCCCAATATTTTCCCTGGCAGAAATTGGCCTACAAATTGTCTGGCCGCCCCAATCTTCAGGCAACAAATTTAAAGCTGCTAAATCTTTTTTCACTTTTTCAATATCAGCCTCTGGCAAATCAATTTTATTAATTGCCACAATCATTGGTAATTTTGCTTGTTGAATAATTTTTATGGCTTCAACTGTCTGGGGCTTAACACTATCATTAGCCGCCACTACTAAAATCGCAATATCAGCCACTTTGGCCCCTCTAGATCTCATGGCTGTGAAGGCCTCATGACCTGGCGTATCAATAAAAGTTATCAAACTGCCCTTCTTTTTTACCTGATAAGCACCAATATGCTGGGTAATGCCCCCTGCCTCACCAGCCATCACATTAGTTTTTCTAATAGTATCTAGCAATTTAGTTTTGCCATGATCAACATGACCCATAACCACAACCACTGGCGCTCTGGATTTTAATTGAGATTTTTTTTCTTTGCTCAAAATTTCTTTTATCCTTTCGCCAACTTCGCCTTTTGTTTCTTCTTCGGCCAGCAAAGAAATTTTGACGCCAAATTCATCAGCAATAATCGCGGCAGTATCAAAATCAATTTTTTCATTTAAAGAGGCGAAAACGCCATTTTTCATCAGCTCTTTGATTACCTGGTTAACTGGCTTATCTAAAATCTGGGCAAAATCTCTAACTGTTATAGCGGCTGGAATTTTAATTTCTCTTTGTTCCTCCGCTACCTCAATCTCTGTTTTTTCTTTGAGTAATTCTTCGGCTTTTGTTTTTTTTACTGCTGTGATTCTTTCTTTTATCTTAGGACCAATATCCAAAATTTTCTGAGCCACTTTGCCATCAACTTTAATCGCTCTTTTGCCAATATCAAAACCAAACTCTGGCAATATTTCCAAAAGTTCACTGGAAGTAACTTTAAGTTTTCGCGCTAATTCAGAAACATTCATATTTGATAAAAAATAAGGACATTACATCCTTTGTCTTTTTTAAATATACCTTTAAAATGGTAAAAAGTCAATTTATATGGGCAAACTTGCCAAAATAAAATTTCCATGCTAAACTAAAATCACTAATAAATAAAACAATAGAGAAAAGGATTTACTGCTCTGGTTTTAGTTACCTTAAATGGAAAGCTTTTAACTTCACTAATGAACTCATATAAACAAAATCTAAGCTTCAAGCATCTTTTAAAGACTGACCGATTTTGCCAAATCGCTCTCCTTTAATGTTCTTTTGAAAATCCTGACTCTATTTTACCATAGGAGAAATTATGGACACTTTAATTTATTTCATTATTTCAGCTTTTGCTGTCGTAATCGGTTTTGTAATTGGCTATTTTGTCAGAAAATTCCTGGCTAAAAGAGAGATTGAGGGTGCCGAAGCCAAAGCTGAAAATCTAATTAACGAAGCGAAAAACAAACAAAAAGAAATTTTACTCCAAGCCAAGGACAAGGCCTTAAAAATAATTGATGATGCTAAACGTGAAGAACAGCAAAGACGCGGTGAACTCATTCATTTGCAGCAAAGATTAGAAAAAAGGGAAAGTATTTTTGACCAAAAACTGCTTGATTTAGAAAACAAACAACAGCGGCTTTTAGAACGAGCTAAAGAAGTAGAAGAAATCAAAGAAAAAATCACTAAAATTAAAGAAGAACAGATGCAAAAGCTGGAAAAGATTGCCAAACTGACCAAAGATGAGGCTAGAGAAATTCTTTTGGAAAACACTGAAAGAATAATTAAAGATGATATTTTAGCCCGCATCAGAAAACTGCAAGCTGAAGGCCAAGAAGAACTAGAGCAAAAAGCCAAAGATATTTTATCGTTAGTCATTCAAAGATGCTCTATTTCCCATGCCCAAGAAATAACCACCACCACAGTTGATCTGCCCAATGATGAAATGAAAGGCCGCATTATTGGCCGTGAAGGCAGAAACATCAGGGCCATTGAACAATTAACCGGCGTGGAAATTGTGGTTGATGATACGCCCATGGCCATCACTATTTCTGGCTTTTCACCCATCCGCCGCCAAGTGGCTAAACGCGCCTTACAATCACTCATTTTAGACGGCCGCATTCATCCGACCAAAATTGAAGAAGCAATTGAAAATGCCAAAAAAGAACTTGCCATAGAAATAAAAAAAGCTGGCGAAGATGCTTTATATGAAATGGGCATAACTGGCATTGATCCAAAACTTAGCCAGATTTTAGGCCGGTTAAAATTTAGAACCAGCTATGGCCATAATGTGCTTTTACATTCACTGGAAGTTGCCCATCTCTCCGGCCTTTTGGCCGAGGAATTAAAAGCAGATGTCACTATTTGCAAAAAAGGCGGATTATTTCACGACATTGGCAAAGCAGTTGACCAGGAAGTCAAAGGCGGCCACCCGGAAATTGGCTATGACATTATGAAAAAGTTTAATATGCCTGAAGAGATTGCTTATATGTGTATTGCCCATCATGAAGATACGCCCAAAACCTTGGAAGGCATAATTGTTAAAGTGGCAGATGCTATTTCAGGCGCCAGACCCGGAGCGCGCAAGGATACTTATGAAAGGTATTTGCAAAGATTGGAAGAATTGGAAAATGTGGCCAATGCTTTTGCTGGCGTGCAAAAATCTTATGCTATCCAAGCTGGCCGTGAAGTGCGCGTCTTTGTTGTGCCCGAAGAAATTGATGATTTGGCTGCTGCCAAACTTGCTCAAGATATTGCCCATAAAATTGAAGAAGAACTCAAATATCCTGGTGAAATTAAGGTTAATGTAATTAGAGAGATGAGAGTAACAGAATATGCCAGATAATAGGTTGCCTGAACCACGAAAATATTTCACTAAACTACACGAAAATTATTTAGTGGTTTTCGTGATAAAAGTTTAGTGGTTCAGAAATCAATATTACTATGACCCCAATTAAAATTTTATTCTTTGGCGACATCTTTGCTAAAATCGGCCGTCAAGCCATTACCAAGGCGCTGCCTGATTTAAAAGCGCAATATCAGCCAGATTTAATTTTGGCTAATGTTGAAAATTTAGCGCATGGCAAAGGCGTCACTGAAACTACAATTAAAGAAATGCTGGAAATCGGCATCGATTTATTTACTTCTGGCAATCATGTCTGGGATAAAAATGAGGCTTATGCAATTTTAAATAAAAAAGATTCGCCTTTGATCCGGCCGATTAATTATCCCGAAGGCACTGCCGGCCATGGCGAAAAAATTGTTAAAATTGGCCTAAATAACCTGCTTGTGGTAAACTTAATAGGCAGAGTGTTTTTTAGAGAGGACTTTGATGACCCTTTTAAAACCATTGATAAAATCCTGGAAAGCCATAAAAAAGACAAATTAGCAGGCATTCTTATTGATTTTCATGCTGAAGCCACCAGTGAAAAAGTAGCTATGGGTTATTTTTTAGATGGCCGGGTTTCAGCAGTTATTGGCAGTCACACTCATGTTCAGACAGCTGATGAACGAATCTTGGAAAAAGGTACTGCTTATATCACTGATTTGGGTTTTATTGGCGCTAAAAATTCAGTCATTGGCTTGGATAAAAAAAATATTATTAAAAATTTTCTGACCCAAATCAATGAACCAGGTGAAATTCCTGAAAGCGGGGTTTGCCAAATTAATGGAGTTTATCTGGAAATCAATCCCAAAACCCAAAAAGCCATTAAGATTGAAAGGATAAATACTGAAGTTGAGGTCTAAGATTTTCCTTTACCCAACCTTCGTTGGCTTGCCTTGGCAAAGCAGGCCGAAGCCAACTACGGTTGGCGAAGGCCAATAACCTAATTACCTAATATATTAATAACCACCCATATGAACAAAGCTGCTTTAATTGAGGCAGTTGCCTCTAAAACACGTTTAACTAAAAAACAAGCTGAAGAAGTTTTAGAAAGCATGCTGGAGCACATCACTGAAAGTTTGAAAAAAGGAGAAGAAGTTGTTTTAACTGGCTTTGGCACTTTTTCAGCTAAATTGCGCCATGCGCGCAAAGGCGTGAATCCGCAAAAACCAAATGAAAAGATTGATATTCCTGAAGTTGTTATTCCCAAGTTCAAATCAGGCAAAGCATTAAAAGATGCGCTTAAAGGTAAATAAAGAAATTGTATAATAAAAAAAATCCCCCAACTCAAGGGGATTTTTTAGTAAATGAAAACCCCGGCCTTTTTAGGGGTCGGGGTGGTTAGTGGTTTGATTTTCTTAAAATAAATTGGGGTTGTATGCGTCTCGCGCCGCTTGCGGATCTTACGCTGGGGCGCGCAGGCGCAGTGGTTAATGTTAGCTCCCAGTTCCGATTTCAAACACTATGTTTTAATCGCTGGAAGCTGCCGGTGTCGTCGCCGTCGATTAATTCGCTTCAATAGATTTGCACGGCATGTAGGCCGGGCTCGCTCGACTCAATTTCATTCGGTTCTCTCCTTTTTTTCGTTCTTTTTTCCGGTGTTTTTGCGCCCACGCCTGGCTTCGGCCAAGACGAGCCTGACCGCTATTTGTCTGGGGCCAGGCATGTGGCGCGAATTTTTGTTTGCGCCGCCCCGCACCTAAGCGCAAGCGCATGGTGCGGGGCTGACGCTTTGCCCGTGGGGCTGTTGCTCGCAGAACTACCTTTCTATCGGATGGTTTAACCAGACAAACGGGCTTTGTCCAGTTAATTCGTCTGCGACAACCATAGTTGCTGGCTTTTTATCGGCGGGATTGGGCGCCCTTTTCGTTGCCCGCCCATTGCAGGCACTTCAATAATAAACAGACCTTACGCCTGCTTCTGCCAGCTCAAATCAAGCAACAGCCCCTTTTGTTCGCGCCGGCGGCTAAATTCGCTTGTCCCCTAAAATAACCTTAGGGGGCGATTGCCATGCCGCCGGCACGTACTTCGAATTTGAAAGCGTGTATAAAGGCAAATAAATTTGCCCTAGCCAAAATGGCTTGGCCACATAATGTTCTCCTCCTTAGGCACTACCAACGAGATGTGCCCTTTGTCCGAATTTCACATTTCGCGATATATTTTTGCTGCCTGGCTATTTGGGCGTATTTTTTCGCCGAACCCGTTAACCAGAGCAATCGCCAATACCTCTCTGACATTATTATCAGAGCCCAGGGATTACGGCTCCTGGGGAGCCCAACGCAACTTAAAAATACTCGGATAGAGGAAAATCAATCTTTTCTCCTTTCTTAAATAAATTTTCAAAAAACCTCCAAAATAAATTCACAATTTTTATTATGCTCTTATTTTGGTGGGCTAAACATATGTTTAGCCCGGTGAGGATCTTTTCCTCATGGGAGATCTGCTTCTCCTGGGCTCTCCTTAGCAACTTTAGCTTACCGTCGCTTTGTTGCAGGCAGGGGACGCCTTTTGGGACGCGCTTAAGATATTTTGGAAGTAAATATGCTCCTTACAGAATCCCATGTTCTGCGGTAGCCAGACAGACCGTTTCACGTTATAAATAAAATGTCTGTCCTTTTACCTCCCTCCTTTCTTGATGGAAAAGGGGCGGAGATGTTTTCCCACCGCCCCTTTTTTGACTGAAACTTTTTAGCCGTGGGTGCCGGTTCTTTTTTCGGGGAAGAAATCGCCGATTTTTGCATGGGGATCTCTCCGGCCGTTCTGGCCACGATTTAGGAAAGCTGCGTCAGCACTACGTTTTTCATTAATGCTGGCTGCTTTTCTGAACGAATCGCCCAGGTAAAATGTCTGGAAGGTCTGATGCTTTGCTTCTGCCATCCCCCTCATGAGATCAACGCAGTCGCGGCAAATGGGCTCGACTTCAATGAGTGCAGTCGGATCTTCACGATTAATATTGAGTGGCATGGCCCGGTCAATGATCGTGACCCGGAATCCACCGTTTTTGAAATATTGAATCTGCCCGTGATGCTTACCGCATCTTTTGCAAACCACATCCGTTCTTACCCGCCGCATGTCCTGCTCATACTGCTTCTCCATCAGCTGGCTCCGTACTCCTTCGGCTTTGTTGCCCTTCTCGTCATAGCGATGATCTCTTTCGAGACTGCACTTGAGAGGAGCAAAGCCAGGAACTTCCTGTCTGGCGGTTTTCGCAGCTGATTCCTCTTTCTCCTTGCATTCCTTGCAGAACACGATGGTTGCGTTTCTCACTCCGGGGTGCTTATGTCTGGCCCAAAGTAAGGCGTTGCTGTAATCGGACCTTCCATCCTTCTCTGTTATTCCTTCCTCCGGACTACCTTTTTTCCCGCAGACGCTACAGGTAAAGGTGCCTGCTGTTTCCGGCGCCACTTCTTCGGTGTTATTCGGGTTTTCGGTTGTCGCAATCTCTTCGACCGGCGGTGTGTCCGACCGATCCTTGGGCTTGCGATGCGTTTTTCTTTTTCCTTCGTCACCTGATTTTCCCATCTTAAAACCTCCTTTTTGTTTGTTCCTTTCTTTATTTTTTACTTTTTCAGTTAACCTTTATATTTTTAAAAGAGCATTTTTGCTCCAGAATTTCCGCATCCCAAGACGAAATAATCTACAAGAGACTATCCCGTCCTGGGATGCAGAGGGGAAATTTAATTCCCCAAATTTTTAAATATCCTCATCTCAAGACAAAATAATCTACTTGAGACTATCCCGTCCTGAAATGAGGAGGGGAAGGATTAATCCATCCCCTCGATTTGAATCTCGACGCCCTCGTCAGGCGGAGTGTGTTCTTCCGCGACTCTTTCAGACGCTATGCAAAAAATTCCAGTGGCGGCCTGAATAGTCTCGGGCGAATTAAAAGCCGGGTTTACGGCCATTACTTCATCAGGCATTTTATGCCTCCTTTCTTTTCAAGCTCCCAACAAAGGGCTAGAGAAATCCCGCTATGTATAAAATGTACATTTTAATTTTTAAATGGGATTCTCTAAAAGCCCTTGATTGGAAGTTTGAATTATTTTCAATGTCCTTTTTAGAAACTACTTAGCAAGAATATGGAGGTATTTTGTCCGCCAGAGGCGGACTGCCTGTTTATGGCCATAGGCCTGCAGGCTACATCTAGCGCAGAAAATTTCTAGCTGGGCCGGAAATTATCTGCTTGCTAAATGCAACTACTACCCCCATATTTTTACTAACTAATTATGAAGCTCCACGAATAGGAATCGATGCTTGCTCTCTGTATGGAGCAGGCGAAACCCCGCACCGAAAGCCACATAAATCGGCTTTGCACTTTCCTCCGTCAGAAAAAAGCCTAAAGCTTTCTGGTGCGGGGTAAAGTGCTTGTTAAATCAATATTATAGTATAGCATATTTTGCGTATCTTGTCAAGATTTTTATCTTTAAAACCTTATCTGCTTTTTGAGCGTAATCCCCCATGATAGCATATCTAATAAAGCTTGTCAAGGGGCTTTAAGCACTTGTTGGCTAATTTTAGCTAAATATATTAAGAATCCTATTGATCTTGTCAGTCTATATTAACGAAAATCCTAAACTTTCTTAAATTTAACAAACATAAAAACACCCTTGGATTTTCACCCAAGGGTATTTTTTTATATGGATAGTAGTTTATTCTTCTTCTTTTTTTTCTTTTTTCCTAAAGCCAGTGCCAGCTGGAATTAAACGGCCAATAATCACATTTTCTTTCAAACCTTCTAATTTATCTACCTTACCAGTCACTGCCGCATTAATCAAAACCCGAGAGGTCTCTTGAAATGAAGCGGCTGACAAGAAACTGCGGGTTGTTAAAGAGACCTTGGTAATACCCAAAAACAATTCTTCTGCTGTGGCTTCTTTGCCATTT
>Ga0315289_10004681_pt1 | contig 20327 bp, 23 predicted proteins | sample YL17G11_40_MG_FD_203452 | JGI IMG/M metagenome (GOLD analysis project Ga0315289, IMG submission 203452) | Sediment microbial communities from Yellowstone Lake, YNP, Wyoming, USA - YL17G11_40 | ecosystem: Environmental > Aquatic > Freshwater > Lake > Sediment | place: USA: Wyoming | collected... | reverse complement strand
GTCTTTTTTTGTTCGTAACAAATTTGAATGCCCGCATTTTGGGCATATATGGATATTATTTTTTAAAACCAATCCCATTAAAGGATCTATAACTAAGAATTCTCCGTGTATCCAAAAATTAACCACCTTATGACCCGTTACTCCTTCATTTTGGGCAATTTCATTGGTGTGATGGATTGAAATGTGGTCAATTCCGCCAGTATGGATGTCAAAATGCTCGCCCAGATATTTCATTGACATTGCCGAACATTCAATATGCCAGCCAGGAAATCCAATCCCCCAAGGACTATCCCATTCTTGTTGTCGCTTTTCGTTTTTCGGAGAAAACTTCCAAAGCGCAAAATCCGTGATATTTTTCTTTTCGCCCAAAGTCACTCTTTTACCTGCTTGGAGCTTTTGCTTTTTTAATTGCGCGAGTTCGCCGTAATTTTTTAATTTTGAAGTATCAAAATAAATTCCGTCAGATGTTTTATAGGTATATCCTTTTTTCTCCAATTTTTTTATCAAATCAATTTGCTCTTTAATGTGGTCTGTTGCCTTGCACCAGATGTCGGGTTCAATAATGTTTAATCTCTTAAAATCATCTCTAAAAATCTTCCAATAATATTCGGTAATTTCTTTGGCGGTTTTTCTTTCTTTTTGCGCTGCTTTTTCTATTTTGTCCTCGCCCGTATCAGCGTCAGAACTTAAATGTCCGACATCAGTGATATTCATCACATGCTTCACTTTGTATTTATCGTAAAGGAAAACTCTTTTCAGAATATCAGAGAAAATATAGCTTCGTAGATTACCGATGTGCTGATAAGCGTAAACAGTCGGTCCGCAGGTATAAATATTAACAAAACCCTTTTTTATCGGCTTGAAGATTTCTTTTTTTCTGGTTAATGAATTAAATAATCTTATAGCCATTTTTTGTTTTTAAAATAAATAAGCATCAAAACTGTTCCCAGCGCCATTAGCCCAATTACTATCCAGAAGTCGTGTTTTGCTCCGACAATCGGTATATAACGCGTGTTCATTCCGAAAATCGCAGCGAATAAAGTCAAAGGGAAAACAATTACCGCGAAAAGCGTGACCAACTTCATAATACGGTTAGTTTTATTGGAAAGCAGAGAATCGTTCGCTTGTTGCAGCGATTCGATGGTTTCTTTATGATTTTCCAATAATTCCCAGACACGCATATGGTCGCCGATAATGTCGGAGAAATACGGTCCGGCAATGTGGCCGAAGAAATCCGTGCCTCTGGCGCGCAAAGATTCCAGAATTGAATGTTGCGGCCTTAATATTCTGCGAAAATCAAAAATGTCACGCCTAATTACGGAAATTTCTTCAACCAATTTCTCCTCATTTCTTGGGTCTTTTGTTTTGAACACTTTTTCTTCAAGCGCGTCTATTTTTTGGGATATGTGGTCAATCTGGCGAAAAGAAAATTTATTTAATTCCTGAAGCATGCAGCATAAAGGAGAAGCAGCCGAATATTGAAATTTTTGTTCGGTTTCTCCGGTTTCGCATTTTTTCCAGAATTCCTGCAATGGCTGGATTTTGCCGTAGCGCGCAGTGATTAAAGCGTATCTGGTAATGAGGAAATCCACTTCCATTGATTTGCTGGTTTTTTCTTTGGGATGGTAAATCGGGAAATGGAGAACCATATATAAATAATTGTCGTATTGCTCTACTTTTGGTCTCAAGGTTGGCTCCGTGAGTTCTTGCAAAACAACAGGATGGAAATCAAAATGTTCCTTAAGATATTCAATATCTTCTTTTTTCGGGTCATTGATATCAATCAGGGTCAAATTTTTGATTTGTATCTTTTGCATACCCCTTAATTATAGCACAAAAATATAAATGCAAATAAAATAATCTGGTTAGCACTCTTGACACGGGAGTGCTAACGCGCTAAAATTGATTTGTATGAATTCGCGACAAGAGAAAATTCTGGAACTCATTGTTAAGGAGTATGTGAGCAATTCCAAGCCGGTAAGCTCAAAAATATTGGCCCGTAAACTCGGGTTGAGTTCTGCTACTTTGCGCAATGAAATGATGGAATTAGAAGAGAACGACTATCTCCAAAAACCGCATACTTCTGCAGGTCGAATTCCCACAGAGAAGGGATATCGGCTTTTTATTAAATCTTTAGGCGGAAGACCCGAAGATACGTTCGAACAACATTTTAATTATTTATTTAAGCAGGTCGGAGAAGAAGAAACGCAGGTGTTTATTGGCAAAGAAATTCCCCTAATCAGGACCAAGAAATATACTTTGATTGTTACCGGATATAAGGCTCCGAATAAGAAACGCGAAGTTGTCGGATTATTGGGCCCGACAAAAATGCGATACGATTACAATATTTCAATGATTAACAAACTAAAAGAAATGTTAGAAGATTATGAGTAAAGAACCGGACAAAATAGAATATGTGTCCGAGGATTCGGACGAGCCAGACAAGAAAGTTAAAAAAGCCAAGGACAAGTTGAAATTTTGTGAGCACGATCGGGCGGAATATTTGGCTGGGTGGCAAAGAGCAAAAGCGGATTATATTAATTTACAGCGTGAACACGAACAAAAAATCGCGGATTATTTCAAATTCGCGAATGAGGGTTTGATTTTGGAATTATTGCCGATTTTGGATAGTTTTGAAGCAGCGATAAAACATGATAACAATAACATTGGCGTAAAACAACTTTACAATCAATTATTAAGCGTTTTAAAAAATAACGGGCTTGAAGAAATCAAGGCGCTTGGTGAAAAATTCAATCCAGAGCTACACGAAGTCGTTGAAACTGTTGAGTCCGATAAAGGCGAGAGGATAGTTATTGAAGAAATCCAAAAAGGCTACAAACTTCACAACAAAGTAATCCGTGCTTCAAAAGTTAAGATTGGGAAATAAAATGAGGCGAGAAACCTTAAGACATCCTGTCACGAGATATCTCACGGTTAATCGCCTCTGGGGTGGAGTTCACCCGCGTATGGCTCCGTAGCCAGGAACCGAGGGTTTTCTCCTGAGGGATGTTTTATCCCTCCCAGGCGTACAGGATTGTGAGACCGGAGGCGGGTGAATGCCAAACCCGCAAGTCTCAGTCCTGACTACCATTATCATTATATCATACCCACATAATTTGTCAAGCCCAAATAAGTAATTTTAAAAATAAATAAAAAAGGGGCTGATTGGCGAAATGCCTCTCAACCCCATCGAGGTTAATCGGTTTTCTTTTTGGGCTCGACAAAGAGTATTAGGGTGTTGGTGGCGCAGCCTATTGCATCACGCACTCCTTGTATGAGTATTCCATTTTTGATGTTATAGGTTTTGCCAAGTTGTTTTATGGCTGCTTTAATTACCCCAGTTGTATCATATCCTTGCCCCCACTTTGCGTCTATACTGATAACTTGATCGGGCACCAATACTTCAATATGAAACTTTTGTTCCTGAAAATCTCTCTCCGGAGTAGTCGATCCGGCACCGTGGCGAATGATGGCCGAGGCGGAGAATGAAAGCCCAAGAACACCGATTAAGACAAAAAGAACCGTAAATTTTTTCATTTGAACCTCCTAGTTCATATCTTATTATATTCTTAAAATCTTGTCAAGTAATTAATAAAATAAAAAAAGTAAATAAATAAAAATATGAGTAAAATCATTGGTATTGATTTAGGAACTTCTAATTCGGCTGCTTCTTATATGGAAGCAGGGAAGCCGAAAATGATTCCTTCTGCGGAAGGGATAACTTTGGTTGGCGGAAAAGCATTTCCGTCCTATGTTGCATTTACAAAGGAGGGAGAATTATTGGTGGGCGAGCCAGCCAGACGCCAGGCAGTGGCTAATCCCGAAGGCACAATCACAGCTGCCAAAAGAAAAATGGGCACTGATTATAAATATAAAATTCATGGTAAAGAATACACGCCACAGCAAATTTCCGCTTTTATCTTGCAAAAAGTCAAGAAAGACGCGGAAATGTATTTGGGCGACAAAGTGGAAAAAGCAGTAATTACTACTCCAGCTTATTTTAACGATGCCCAGCGTCAAGCAACCAAAGACGCAGGCACGATTGCGGGCCTGGAGGTTATTCGTTTGGTAAACGAGCCCACAGCTGCTTGTTTGGCTTATGGCTTGGATAAATTCAAAGAAAAAGACCAGCAGGTTTTGGTTTTTGATTTTGGCGCTGGAACATTGGATGTGACAATTATGAATTTCGGGCAGGGAATTTTTGAAGTGCGTGCTACTTCGGGCGATACCCAGCTTGGAGGAACAGATATGGATGAAATCTTGATTGATTATGTAATGAAAGAATTTAAAAAAGATACAGGAATTGATTTAAAATCAGATAAATTGGCATTACAAAGAGTTAAAGAAGGAGTAGAAAAAGCGAAAATTGAGCTTTCTTCGGTCTTGGAAACTGAAATTAATCTGCCGTTTATTACTGCCGATGCTCAGGGGCCAAAACATTTATTGATGAAAATCACCCGGGCAAAACTTGAACAATTGGTACGGCCGATTGTTGAAAAGTGTCAGGAATCAATAGAGATTGCCTTAAAAGATGCCAAATTAAAACCGAATGAGATTGAAAAAATTATTTTGGTTGGTGGACCAACCCGAATGCCGATGGTGCAGAAATTCATTGAAAATATTTTCGGCCAGAAAATTGAAAGGGGAGTTGATCCAATGGAGTGCGTGGCAATGGGCGCGGCTATTCAGGGCGCGATTTTAGCCGGTGAATCAGAAGTTAAGGATGTTTTGCTTTTAGATGTCACGCCTTTGACTTTGGGAATTGAAACCTTGGGCAGCGTAAGAACTGCTTTAATTGAGCGCAATACCACGATTCCCACTTCAAAAACCCAGATATTTTCCACTGCTGCTGACAGCCAGCCATCAGTTGAAATCCATGTTTTACAAGGAGAAAGACCAATGGCCCAAGACAACAGGACTCTGGGTAGGTTTATGCTTGATGGAATTCCTCCTGCTCCGCGCGGTATTCCGCAAATTGAAGTTACTTTTGACATTGATGCTAATGGAATTTTGACTGTTACTGCCAAAGACAAAGCAACTAATCGCTCGCAGAATATTACGATTAAGGATTCTTCAGCGCTTTCCAAGGATGAAATTGAAAAAATGAAAAAACAAGCAGAAAAGTTTTCCGAAGAAGACAGGAAAAAGAGGGATTTGATTGATGCCAGAAATATGGCAGACACAATGGTTTATACAACCGAAAAGACAATCAAAGATTTTGGTGATAAAATTAAATCAGAAGACAAAAAAGAAATTGAAGAGAAAATTGCGGCATTGAAAAAAGTAAAAGATGGCGACGATCTTGAAGCAATAAAAAAAGCGTCTGACGCCTTGTCCCAAGCCATTCAAAAAGTCGGCACAGAACTTTACAAAGCCCAGCAATCGGAACAGAAAAAACAAGACAAAGAACCGGATATTCAGGAAGGAGAAACAGAAAAGAAATAAAATTATGCAAAAATTACATAAAGAAATTATTTTGGGAGCAATAATGATTTTGCTCACAGTGTGTTTTTGGTGGTTTTTGAAATATGTTTTTTATATTGAAGGATTGACTGTCAGTTGTTGGATTTCCGGAGGAGTTTTGTTTTTTCTTTGGGGAATTAGTTTATGTTTAGCAATGCTTTTGATTAAAAATAAATTTATTTTATTCGGGTCATTTGGCTTGGCCCTTTTATTGTTTTTTATTTTCTTCAGTAATAAGCCGTTTTATTATTTGATTGTTTTACTGATTTTATTTGCGAGTTTTACTTTTGCCGCAAACAGAATTAAAAAAGAAGAGAAGGTGCAGGTGAATTTGAATTTTTGGCGCATCTGGAAAAGGGGATTGCCGGTATTTATTACCGCGCTGTGTTTAGTGATTGCAATGGTTTATTATTTTTCACCGGAGCTGATGAATAAAAAAGAGATAAAAATAAAAATTCCGGAAAAAACAATAGATATTATTTTAAAGCCGATAGAGGGTTTAATCAAAGAAAAACTGCCAGAGGGATTTGATTTGGACTCTGATATAAATAAAATTTTGCCATTAGAACAGAAAAAAGACTTAGAAGGTAAATTCGGAATTAAGCTCGAAAAAGGGGATACAGGTAGAACAGCTTTATATAAATTGATTGATTACCAATTAAACAATATAACCGGACCATATCAATATCTGATTCCGCTCGGTTTGGCAATCGGTCTATTTATTACTTTAAAAATCATCAGCATTTTATACGTAGCAATCATAATTATGTTAAGCTGGCTGGTTTTAAGATTACTGGTTGCAATCAAATTCGCAAAATTTGAGAAAATTCAAAAAGAAGTGGAAACAGTAAAGTTATGAGTAAAGATTACTATAAAATTTTAGGCGTTTCTAAAGGTGCGAACAAAGAAGAAATAAAGCAGGCGTTTAGGAAACTTGCGCAACAGCATCATCCGGACAAAGGCGGAGATGAGAAAAAATTCAAGGAAATCAATGAAGCGTATTCGGTTTTATCCAACGACGAAAAACGCCAGCAATATGACCAATTCGGGTCGACTTTTGACCAAGCTGGTTTTGGCGGCGGTGGAATGAGTTGGGAAGATATTTTCAGGAATTATTCTTCACAAGGGCAGAATGTAGAATTCGACTTAGGAGATATATTCGGGGGTGGAAGTTTTTCTGATATTTTCAGCCAGTTTTTTTCCGCCCAAGGCGGACCCGCCTCGGGCGGGGGAAGGCGCAGATCTTCCCGTGAACATGGAAAAGACATTGTGGTAGATATTGAGATTTCTTTGGAAGAAGCGTTTATGGGCGTAGAGAAAGAAATTAAATTGCGAAAAATGGTCGTTTGCCCGCATTGCAGAGGAACTGGCGGCGAGCCGGGAAGCGGAAAGAGAAAATGTCCGGAATGCGATGGCGCAGGCCAAGTTCAGCAAACCAAAAGAACTTTTTTCGGCACTTTTTCGCAAATTATAACTTGCCCAAAGTGTTTTGGCAAAGGAGAGATTCATGAAAAGGAATGCAGGGAATGCAGGGGCGCGGGAAGGGTTAATGAAATTGAGACAATTAAAATTGATTTACCAGCAGGGGTTGATAACGAACAGACAATAAAAATTACCGGAAAAGGCGAGGCAGCAAAACGTGGCGGAATTGCAGGAGATTTGTATGTCCGCGTGCACTTGAAGCCGCACAAAATATTTACAAGAAAAAGGGATGATATTTATTGCGATGCGGAAATAAAATTCAGCCAAGCGGTTCTGGGCGATAAAATTGATGTTCCAACCCTGGAAGAAGAATTGAAGTTGAAAATTCCCGCCGGCACAGAAACAGGAAAATTATTTCGATTAGCAAGCAAGGGAATGCCGCGACTCAATGGTTATGGTCACGGAGACCAATATATCCGCATCCGCATCAAAGTCCCGAAAAAATTATCAAGAAAAGAAGAAGAATTGATTGAGAAATTAAAAGAAGAAGGACTATAAAAATGACTCAATTAGCGGGAATTAGTTTTAATATTACGAGTTGGGAATTGATTATTGTGCTGTTTTTAATTGGCGGAGGATTTTTATTGGGCGTGCTTTTGGGCAGAGATAGGATTTTTTTAATGCTTTTGGGAAGTTATATTTCTTATGCCCTGATGAACGTTCTGCCATTCAAAAAAATTTTTCCCGACTTATTTCAAAAAGAAGAAAATTTTGTTATTCTTATAGTAGGATATTTGGTTTTAATCGGCTTAATTTATTTCCTTTTCTCTCGTTCTGTTTTTAAATCATCAATTCAACGAAAAGGCAGCCGATCATTATTTCAGATATTTTTTCTAAGTTTATTTTTAATGGGAATTGTGCTTAGTGTGGCATTCCCTCTTTTTCCAAAAGATTTAATTTCTGAATTCAGTCCGATAATTATAAAAATTTTTAACACACCCTTAGCCCGAGTTTTGTGGTTAGTAATTCCCCTAATATTCATCGCAATTTTTAAAGGAAAAAGGTCGGTATGAATAACAATTAACATTTAACATCTGACTATGAAATTTTCCAAAAAAGCTTTTGGTCTTGCATTGGGAATCCTCTGGGGAGTCAGCATTTTTCTGGCCACGATTTGTGTAATGATTATTGGCGGAGGAAATACTTTGGCATTGCTGCAAAAATTCTATTTTGGATACGATATCAGTTTTATCGGTGCGATTCTTGGTTTGATTTACGGATTTGTTCACGGATTTATCTGGGGGTGGCTGTTCGCGTTGTTGTGTAATGCTTTCGCTGGCTGTTGTAAAAAAGAAGAAAAAACAGTATAACCCTTTGAATTCTCCTTAATATCCCTTTGTTATCCCTTTGAATAATTTATGATTAAAAAGGGAAAGGTTATTGTCGCCATAAGCGGTGGCGTGGATAGTTCTCTCGCCGCCGCTCTTTTAAAGAACCGAAGATATGATGTCTCCGGTGTTTTTATGCGTATGCACAATAAGAGCAATCCCAAGGATGCAAAAATTGTTGCCAAGAAATTAGGCATAAGGTTTAAAATTTTAAATGTCCAGAAAGAATTCAAGAGAAAAGTAGTTGATTATTTTATTAGTGAATATAAAAAAGGCAGAACACCCAATCCTTGCGTTGAATGCAACAAGCATATTAAGTTTAAAATTTTATTTGATAAGATGGCTGAATTAAAGGCGGATTATATTGCTACTGGACATTATGTAAGGATTAAAAACAAAAAATTATTGACCGCCAAAGACACAAAAAAAGACCAAACATATTTTTTTTGGCAATTGAATCAAAAGCAATTGAGTAGAATTTTATTTCCAATAGGGGATTATACAAAAACGCAGGTCAGGGAAATGGCGAAAAAATTCGGACTGCAAGTGTATAATAAACAAGATAGTCAAGAAATATGTTTTGTAAACGCGGATTTACGCGGATTTTTAAAATCGCGGATACACGCAGAAAGAGGGCCAATAATAACCACAGAAGGCAAAAAAGTCGGCGAACATGATGGGCTGGCTTTTTATACGATTGGTCAGAGAAAAGGGATTAATATTGGCGGCATCGGGCCATTTTATGTTGTTGATAAAGATTTCAAGAAAAATGCTTTAATTGTGGCGCAAGGGAATTTCGGTGATGCTTTATTTAAAAAAGAAATGACTGTGGGCAAAGCGAATTGGATTAACAAACCTCGAAAATTTCCATTTCGCTGCAAAGTAAAAATCCGCTACGGACATAAGGCAGTTTTGGGTAAAATTTCCAAACTACAAACTACAAAGTACAAAGTACTTTTTGGTGCGCCGCAGCGTGCCATAACTCCGGGCCAGAGCGCAGTGTTTTATAAGGGCAATGAACTCTTGGGCGGGGGAGTGATTGATTAATTCTTATCGGCTAATTCGCACGAATATGTCCTATGGGTCGTTTAAGCTACGATCGTGAGTTATGTGAATTGGCGGTATTTATATTTTTAGAATAAAAAAAGGCCGGGGCGGTTCGCCGCCTCCGGCCGGGTCAATCACGGATGTGTCTGTGAGATTTTATTTGTCTATTAGGGTAAGGATTGTTCCCATCACTATAACGATGAACGCAAAACATATTGTTAACCACATAGTCAAAGACAGCTCTGCTCCGTAAAGCCTGAATCCCATAGCTGAAAGTATTATTACAAACCCAAAAATCAAAAGCCCTATTCCGGTGGCAAACATTCTTCCCTTCAAAAGTTTTAAGAACATTTTTAAATATCCTCCTTTAAGGTTCAGATTTCTACCATTTCGGTAGATTTTTATATTAGCAAATATTAAAAACCTTGTCAATAGTGGATTTGTTTTTTTTATTATTGTATAATTTAAATTAGGTATGACGACTCGCGAGTTGAAACAAAAATATCTTAAATTTTTTGAGGAAAGGGGGCATAAAATTATTCCTTCTGCTTCTTTAATTCCGGAAAATGACCCGACAGTGCTTTTTACAACAGCCGGAATGCATCCATTGGTGCCGTATTTATTGGGTGAGAAACATCCAGCAGGGAATAAATTGGTTAATGTCCAAAAATGTATCAGAACCAGCGACATTGATGAAGTAGGGGATGATGTGCATTTGACTTTTTTTGAAATGTTGGGGAATTGGGGGCTCGGAAGCCCCGCCTCGACTCGCGGAGGCGAGCCGACGCGAGGCGGGTATTGGAAAAAAGAAGCGATTGAAATGAGTTGGGAATTTTTATTTGATAAGAAATGGCTTGGTTTGGACAAAAATAAAATATCGGTTTCGGTATTTGCTGGCGACCTCGATGTTCCCAAAGACACAGAATCAGCAAAAATTTGGGAGAATTTAGGAATTCCAAAAAGCAGAATAAAATTTTTAGGCAAAAAAGATAATTTTTGGGGTCCAGCTGGAAAAATCGGTCCCTGCGGTCCTTGCACAGAAATGTTCTATGATAATGTAGAAATCTGGAATGATGTGTTTATGGAATATAATAAAAAAGAAGATGGAACCTACGAACCATTAAAACAAAAGAATGTTGATACTGGAATGGGGGTTGAAAGAACGGTCGCAATTTTAAATAACAAAAAAAGTGTTTATGATATTGAGCCGTTGAAATCAATCGTTGACAAAGTAAGAGTGTTATGTGGGACGTCGCACGTCCCACATAAGGCTGAGCGGATTATTGCTGACCATTTGCGCGCTGCGACATTTATTATGGGAGACGAAAAGGGGATTGCGCCGTCAAATGTTGAGCAGGGTTATATTTTGAGGCGATTGATTCGTCGGGCAATCCGTTATGGCAAGAAGATTGGGATTGATAAACCATTTACCCACGAAATCGCTAAAATTATTGATATTGACAATAAAGATTTCGTCATCGAGCAGCTTATCCGGGAAGAAGAAAAATTTAATAAAACATTGGAAAAAGGATTAAGGGAATTTGAAAAAATCCCCTTTGACAAAAAATCCCTTAGCGAGATGAGTGAGTTAGCGTTTTATTTTTTTTCAACCCTTGGATTCCCTTTGGAAATGTTTTTTGAAGAATTGAAGAATAGAAATATAAAATATGACGAAAAGGGAATTTCAAAGGGATTTCAAAATGAATTCGAAGCGCATCAAAAACTTTCTCGAACCGCGACTGCGGGAAAATTTAAATCTGGGTTAGCTGACAACTCTGAAGCAGTAACTAAATTACATACTGCCACGCATTTATTATTAGCTGCTTTGAGACAAGTTTTGGGCGAACATGTTTTTCAGAAAGGTTCAAATATCACTGCCGAGAGATTAAGATTGGATTTTTCTTATTCGGAAAAAATGACAAAAGAACAAATTAAAAAAGTAGAAGATTTAGTTAATAAGCAGATTAAAAAAGATTTAGCGGTTTGCTGTGAAGAAATGCCCTTGGAAGAAGCAAAAAAGAAAAACGCAATGGGAGTTTTTGAATCAAAGTATGGAAACAAGGTTAAGGTTTATACTATAGGTGATGTTCCCTCGACGGGCTCGGGACTGGCTTTCAGCCAGGAAATTTGTTCTGGTCCGCACGCGCAAAAAACAGGAGAATTGGGCCATTTTAAAATTCTTAAAGAAGAAGCATCCTCTGCTGGTGTCCGCCGCATCAAAGCAGTTTTGGAATAGGATTTTTTTTGCTATAATATAATTGATGAAAAATCTTATTGTTTTGGACATTGGCACGCAGTTTATAAAAGCGCTGATAATGGAAATTGACAAGAAATCAGGGAAAGGAATTGTTAGGGCATGGGCAAAAGAAGAATTTTCAAATGATAAAGCCGCTGTTTGCCAGAAAATTTTTAAAAATTTAGAGAAAAAATCAGGAACCAAAACACAGGAAATTTTTCTGGGCTTGGGAAGCGATGTTTTAAAAGGTAGGGCAGCGACATTTTGTTTTAAGCGTGACAACCCAGCGCAGAAAGTTGACTTGGCGGAATTAAAATATCTGATTCAAAAAGTCCTTTGGCGGGCGCTGGACAGAATAAGAAAAGAAATTGTCCGAGAAACGGAATTTAAAGATACTGATGCCAGATTGTTGGATGCTTTCATTGTTGATATTGAGGTTGATGGTCATTCTGTTTCCGACCCCATCAGCTCTCAAGGCCAGAACATTTGTCTAAGTATTTTTAATATTTATACTTCCGAGAAATGGTTGGATGGCATCAGGTCGTTTGTTTCCGCTCTGGGATTTAAACTATTGGGTCTTATTCCGGTTTCCTACGCCTTATTTCATTGCCTAAATTTGGAAAAGTCCGTGAAGGGAAGCGCGCTGATTATCGATGTTGGGGCAAAAACAACAGAGGTTACGCTGGTAAAAAACGGCGGAGAGGAAATTGAAACCAAGAATTTTCATTTAGGAGGGCAGGCATTCAGTCGGGTCCTGGCTGAATTTTTAGGTCTTAATTTAGCCGAAGCTGAAATAATTAAAATAAAATACAGCCGCGGAGAGATAAGCAAAGAAGTAAAAAAGAAAATAGAAAAATTATTTGCGCCAAATGTCTCTTCGTGGCTCAAAGGAATAAAAATTATTTTGGAAGACTTTATCAAAGAATATAAATTCCTACCTGCAAAAGTTTTTCTTTGCGGAGGAGGATGCGGGCTGCCAGTGATTGAAAGCGCGCTAAAGAAAGAAAAGAAGTTTAAAATAAGTTATATTGAGAAAACGCCAATTTCATCGCTCGCAGAACTATATGCCGATTCTCTGAAAGAAAAAGACATATTCCAATTAATTTTTAAAAGAGCAATAAAACTAATTCAGGGCTGATATGGAAAAATTTTATTTAGAAAAGGAAGAAGAATTATTTTCAATAATCGACAAAATGAAATCGAGTCAAGACGCTAACGTTGCCTTAGTGGTTCCTTTGGGCATACTCGCACTGAAAAGTATCATTAATTTGAGAATTCTGAAAGAAGAATGCATTTTTCTCGGCAAAAACATTTATATTGCTACTTCCGATGCTTTAATCAAAAAACTTTCCCAGCAGGCGGGAATTGAAATCCTGGAACCTCAAACAGAAACGCCCCGCATAGGAAAATCAGCGAGAATGGGCAGGATTGTCGATTTGAGACAAAAAGCGATAACCGATACTGCAGATACTACGGAAGAGCTAATTTTTCCCAGAAAATATGATGAAGGTCCGGTTTTTTCCGAACCCCTACCAATTAAGTCGGAAAAAATAAAAAAAGTCAGGCATTTCAAATTTCCAAAATTTAAAATTTTTGCCTGGGTGTTTGTAATTTTGTGTGTATTGGGATTATTGATTTATCTGGTTTTGGTCGTAATGCCAAGAACGCAGATTATAATCTATCCGAAGAAAGAAAATATTAAATTTGACGCGGAAATTATAGTTGATAAAAATACAGATACGGTTGACTCCAATTCTGGCACAATTCCCGGACAATTATTCAATGTAGAAGAAATCCAGACAAAAGAATTTCCCGCAACTGGAGAAAAAGAAGTAGAAGAGAAAGCCATTGGCAAAATAATGGTTTATAATCAATACAGTTCGAGTTCGCAGACATTGGTAAAGACAACCCGATTCAGGTCTTTGGATGGAAAAATTTTCAGATTAATAAATACAACCACAATTCCGGGCGCAAGCATAGAAGAAGGCAAAATCATTGCCAGCAGCAAAGAAGTAGATGTTGCCGCGGACGAGGCGGGCGAAGCATACAACATCAATCCGACTGATTTTACCATTCCCGGATTTGAAGGCACTCCGAAATATACTGCTTTTTATGGAAAATCAACAGAGGCAATGGCTGGCGGGGCAAAGGGCAAGATGAAAGTGGCGACAGCAGACGATATCAGCGGGGCAATAAATATTGTTACCTTGGAATTAAAAGATAAAGTGTCAAAAGAATTTGAAGCAAAAATTCCCAAAGATTTGAAACTATTAAAAAATAGTCAGACGCTGGAAGTAGTTGAGTCAAAATCCAGTTTAAAAGCAAACCAGCCGGGGCAAAAATTTACTATTTCAATAAGAATTAAGGCCTCGGGCATAGCGTTTAAAGAACAGGATGCTTTATACTGCATCGAAAAAAATGTGAGCGATAAAATTTCGGGGAACAAAACTATTTTGCTTTCAACGATAAAAATTGATTACAGTATTTTAAAACTTGATTTGAACCAAGGGAAAGCGATTTACGCCTGCAATATTGGAGCTGAAGCAGCTTTAAATATTGATGAGCAGAAAATCAAGAGTGACTTAGCTGGAAAAAGTGAGACCGAAGTTAAAAAATATCTTTCCTCTTTGCCGGAAATAGAATCAGCCAAGGTGGTTTTCTGGCCGTTTTGGGTGAAAAAAGTTCCGGAAAATAAAAATAAGATTAAAGTATTGACTAAAATAAATTAAAGAGATATACTCAAAATACTTTTGCAAAATGAAAAATGAAGGAATAAGAAAACAGGGGGTTATTTTAGAGGGCTTACCGAACGCCTGTTTCAAGGTTAAGCTGGATGACGGGTCAGAGGTTCTGGCGCATGTTTCCGGAAAGATGAGAATTAATTTTATAAAAATTCTTGCCGGAGACAAGGTAACCGTAGAATTAAGTCCTTACGACAAGAAAAGAGGGAGGATAGTTTATCGCGAGAAATAAAAATATTATGAAAGTTCGAACTTCCGTAAAAAAGATTTGCAGCAAATGCAAAATAGTTCGACGTAAAAGTCGAATTTATGTTATCTGTAGCAACCCTAAGCACAAACAAAGGCAGGGGTAATTTTTCTATGGTGAGAATTGCGGGGATAAACATCCCAGACAACAAAAAAATAGAAGTGGCTTTAACTTATTTATATGGGATAGGTCTGTCTTTGAGTAGAAAAATTCTGAAACAAGCAGGAATTGATTTGAACATCGGGGCAAAAAATCTAAACGAGGCACAGCTTAGTAAATTAAGAAAAATAATTGAAGGCGGCAATTTAAAGATTGAGGGGGAATTAAGAAGAGAAATAATGATGAATATCAAAAGATTAAAGGAAATCGGCTGTTATCGAGGAATTCGTCACATCAAAGGACTGCCGGTTAGGGGGCAAAATACAAAAACCAATAGCCGAACAGTTAGAGGTAATGTCAGGAAAACAATGGGTAGCGGAAGAAAGAAATCCGCAGAAAAAACCTAAAACAAGTCAGACTTGTTAAAAATATGGGAAAGAAAAAAGTTTTTAAAGAAACAACTGAAGAGATATTGAAGGAAAGCGAGGCAACCGAAGCCAAAATGAAAGGAAGAAAAGAGGCAAAAGGCCAGAGATTGGAGCAGGCCAATGTTTATATTCAAGCAACATACAATAATACGCTTATCACTGTTACCAGATTAAACGGCGACGTGGTGGCAACTGACAGCGCCGGAGCAATTGGATTTAGGGGTCCCAAGAAAGCGACTCCTTTTGCCGCCAGTAAGGTTATTGAATCATTGATAAACAAGGTCGAAAAAATCGGAATTAAAGAAGTTTATGTTTTTGTAAAAGGCGTTGGTTCTGGAAGAGAGGGTGCAATCAGGGCTTTGGCTACCAAGGGTCTGGATATTTTATCCATAAAAGATATTACGCCAGTGCCGCACAACGGTTGCAGGCCACCCAAACCGCGCAGAGTATAGGTCTATGCTACGAGGATCAATTTGTAAAAAATGCCGAAGAGCGGGAGAAAAACTCTTTTTAAAAGAAGAGCGTTGTTTTACTCCCAAGTGTGCAATGGTAAAAAAGCCGTATCCGCCGGGAATGCGGGTAAAAAAACACAGGTCAGCGCTTTCTGAATATGGATTACAACTTCGGGAAAAACAAAATGCCAGAAAAATATACAATATTAGCGAAAAGCAGTTCAAAAGATATTTTGTTGAAGCCTCAAAAGTCAAGGGTAAAGTACCGGATATGTTATTGCAAAAATTAGAAACTCGTTTAGACAATGTTCTTTTTCGTTTGGGACTTACCGGGTCTCGGGCAAAAGCCAGACAAATAGTAAGTCATGGTCATATTATTTTAAACGGGAAAAAAGTGACAATACCCTCAATCAATGCCAAAAAAGGAGATGTTATTGAAATAAGAAAAGGGAGTATGGAAAAAGCACTGTTTAAAGATTTAGAAAATAAATTAAAAAAAATAGAACCGCCATTATGGTTAACAATAGAGAAAAACGATGCTAATGAATTTAGGGCAAAGGTTTTGGGAATGCCAGAGAGGTCAGAAGTGAATGTGCCGTTTGATTTGGCAATGATTATTGAGTTTTATTCAAGATAAATATTAACATTTAACAATTAACTTTTAACAAAATTATGGAACACAAAATTTCTCTTCCATTAAAGCCGAAAATCATCAAAAAAGGCGAGAGCCACGCAATTTTTGAAATAGACAATTGTCATCCCGGATACGGCATCACTATTGGCAATGCCTTTAGACGCGTACTGTTATCATCGCTGTCGGGGGTAGCAATTACCGCAGTTAAAATAAAGGGCGTGAGTCACGAATTCTCCACCATCCCCAATGTGGCGGAAGATGTTGTTCAAATAATGTTAAACCTAAAGCAGGTGAGATTCAAATTGAATATACCGGCATTAACCAGTCCTTTGAAAATTGGATTAAAAGCCAGCGGAGAAAAGGAAATTAAAGCAAAAGACATTAAAGCTACTGCCGAAGTGGAGGTTTTGAATAAAGACGCCCATATTGCTACCCTTACTAATCCGAAAGCAAAAATAGAAATGGAAATTGAAATTAGCACGGGTCTGGGTTATGTTCCGGCCGAGCAAAGGAAAAAAGAAAAATTAGAAATCGGTTCAATCGCATTAGATGCGATTTATACGCCAATTAAAAAAGTGAATTATGAAGTTGAAAATATGCGCGTCGGAGACAGAACTGATTTTAACCGGGTGAAAATTGAAATTGAGACAGACGGCAGCATAGCTCCGGAAGAGGCGTTTTTGGAGGCAGCCAATATTTTGGTCGAACATTTTGCCGTGTTTTCGAATAAAAAATTAGAGGCAGCGGAAAAATTTGATGAAGCGAAAAAAAAGAAGAAGACCGCAAAGACGCGAAAGAAAACAAAAAAATAATGCGACACAGAAATAAGAAAATTAAATTAGGCAGGTCTCCACAACAGCGCAAGGCAATTTTTAGGGCCATAGCGTCAGCCCTGATTTTAAAAGAAAGAATTTTCACTACCGAGGGCAAGGCGAAAAAATTGAAACCATTTATAGAGAGAACAATTTCTCGCTCTCGAGAAAATACCTTAGCAAATAGAAGATTTTTACTGGAAACATTTTCTCCGCGTATTGTCCAAAAATTATTCAAAGAAATCGGGCCAAGATATGTAAATCAACCAGGCGGATACACGCGAATTGTGAAGGCGGGGTCGAGAAAAGCTGATAGCGCAAAAATGGTTTTAATTGAGTTAATCAAGAAATAATTATGCCGAAAACATATACAATTGATGCCGCAAACAAGGTTTTGGGAAGATTAGCCACAGAAGTGGCAGTGTTTTTGCGCGGGAAAAATGAAGTTGATTTTGCGGCGAATAAAGTAGGCGGAAACAAAGTCATTGTTTTTAATACTTCAAAAATGATTTTTACAGGAAACAAGATGAAAGACAAAAAGTATTACAGCCATTCTGGTTATCCGGGAGGAGTACGGACAATGAAACTCAAGGATTTGGTCAAAAAAGACCCAAGTGAACCTTTGAAAAGAGCTGTTTACGATATGCTTCCCAAAAACAAACTTAGAGATAAATTTATTAAACAATTGAAATTATATGCCGAAGAAATCAACTAAACCAGGAACAGAAAAAAAACCCAGGAAAGAAAAAAAAGCCAAATATTTTGAAGCAGTTGGCAGAAGAAAAAGAGCAGTTGCCAGAGTAAGAATTTGGATAGCGAATCCCTCGGAATCAATTGAGGCGGGAAATTTAATTGTTAATGGCAAGAATTATAAAGAATATTTCCCGACCGCGATTTTGCAGCAAACAGTGGAGGCGCCGTTGTCAAGATTAAAATTAATGAATAAGTTTGCTGGCTCAATTAAAGTTAATGGTGGTGGAATTGCTGGTCAAGCAGGGGCAATCAGGCACGGAATTTCGCGGGCAGTCATTCTATCTGATGCTGAATTTAGGAAAAAACTGAAAAAAGCAGGATTTTTGAAACGCGACCCAAGAGAAAAAGAGCGCCGAAAATTTGGTCTCAAAAAAGCCCGCCGCGCTCCGCAGTGGTCAAAAAGATAAAGATATTTGAAAATCCCCCCGATTCATCGGGGGGATTTTACTTGACAAGATTAAAAATTTAGTGGTATAATGTAGGCGTATGAGAAATATAGTAAAAACATTCGAAAGATTATTTATTCCCAACAGAAAGAATGATTACAAGCCACATATTTTGTGGCCGAGGAATTTATTTTACCTGGCAGTTATCCTTTTGATCGTAAAATTCATAATTTTCTCTTGGCTTTACTATTTTCCACAGACCTCTCATTTCGCTATAATTACCAGTTCAAAATTAGTCGAGCTAGCCAATAAAGAGAGAATCGCACAAGGATTATCGCCTTTGGTTATCAATCAGCAGTTAGTCGAAGCTGCAGAGAAAAAAGCAATTGATATGTTGAACAAGGATTATTTTGCACATACGAGTCCGAACGGCTTGACACCCTGGTATTGGCTTGATAAAGTTGGTTATAAATATGCAGCGGCGGGCGAGAACCTAGCTAAAGATTTTACTGATAGTGAATATGTAAATGATGCTTGGATGGACTCTCCATTGCACAGGGCAAATATTTTGAACGGAAATTATCAGGATATCGGCATTGCGGTTGTTGAAGGCGATATAAACGGCCAGAAAACTACTGTTGCTGTTCAGTTTTTCGGCAAGGGTTCGGTAAAAGTCGTTAAACCAGTTGCTATTGCGGAAAATAAGGCAGATAATAAAATTGAAATTCCTCAACCAGAGCCAAGCAAAAATGTAATAGGCGAAGAAATTAATTTACTCAAAGGTCCGCAAGTATTCAAAGAGAGGGGAATTATTAGTGGGATTACCGAGCAATCACAGGGTCTTATTGGTGTTATAACCGAAAAATCAGAGCCGGTTGTTCAGAAGATTTATATTATTGTTTTGGGCATAATCAGCTTGGTTTTAATGTTGAGTATTTTTATAAATATCAAAGTGCAGTACCCAAAAATGATTTTAATGACAGTAATTTTTCTTGTTTTGATTGCTGCTATTGCATTATTTAACGGCGGCGCAATATTAAACAAGGGAATTAATATAATTTAAGCCTTAGAGGAGGGTAAATTATGAAAGAAATTATCATATTTTTGATTTTTTTCCTGATAATTTTCAGCGCCTCCGTTTTTGTTTTTAACGGAAAATTTATCTATGCTCAGATAAAATATTCTTTTATAGGGGTTCCACCGGTTTCCAATTGGCAGGATTCAAAATCGGGCGGAATTTTAGGACCAGTCGCAGGAAAGAAAGAAGTCATAGAAAAGAAAGAATATGTATTACCGAAAAGGATAGCAATACCGACAATAGGCATAGAAGCTCCGGTAATTATATCTCAGGGCACAAGTGAAACCGATATGCAGAAAGACCTCGAGAAAGGAGTTATTTATCTGCCGGGTTCGTCCACTTTAAACGAAAAAGGGACAATGGTAATTATGGGTCATAGTTCGGCTTATCCCTGGTATAAAGGACGATACGGATCTATTTTTGCATTGCTAAATAAACTTAATGTCGGTGATGAAATCGATGTTTTCTCCAAAGACAAAACTTATACTTATCGCGTTGTGGGAAAAGAAATAAAAGCGCCGAAAGATTTGGTGTTCCAAACGCAGGAGGACGAGGCGGTTTTATATCTTGTTAGTTGCTGGCCGATAAACACTGCCTGGAAGCGAATAGTGATAAAGACTGTCCAAACACTTGACAAGAATTATTAACTATGATATACTTAAAAATATATGAAAAACTTAATCTTTAAGGAGGATAATAAGTTTTCAACAAAAGCAGCGGTTATTTTAACTGGTGTCTGTGTTTTGGCGTCTATCTTTGCCGTAATTGGAATAGTTCATGCAGCCAATCCCGGCGATCGTTGTAATTCTGGTGCTGATTGCGGATCAAGTATGGACTGTTTCTATAATACTTGTCTTGCAAAAATATTTGCGAGCTGTAATACATGGGCTGACTGTGCAGGAGACGCAACCAATTTAATGGGATGTTTTAATGGGCAATGTTTGGGTAGAAATGCTTATCCTTGTGGCGACCAAAGAGATGATCCGATTTGCGCTCCGAGTTTTCATTGTGATATTAGTAATCCAGGTTATCATTATTGCGAAGGAGACCACGAAGAGCCAGCCCCTACTTGTTCTATTTCTGCAAACCCATCAACTATTTTGAATGGACAAAGTTCAACATTGAACTGGACATCAACCAA
>Ga0315289_10004680_pt1 | contig 20329 bp, 17 predicted proteins | sample YL17G11_40_MG_FD_203452 | JGI IMG/M metagenome (GOLD analysis project Ga0315289, IMG submission 203452) | Sediment microbial communities from Yellowstone Lake, YNP, Wyoming, USA - YL17G11_40 | ecosystem: Environmental > Aquatic > Freshwater > Lake > Sediment | place: USA: Wyoming | collected... | reverse complement strand
CCGGAAGTTGTGCCCCACCAGGCAGTGCCAGTACTTCCGCTCGGGCCGCATCCCGTGGTTGCGGATCAACCGCATCCGCTCGCGCAAGCCCGCATCCTGAACCAGCACCATGCCGCCCTCGCCGCAAGTGACCGTCTTGGTCGCCTGGAAGCTGAAGCAGCTCACATCCCCGAAGGCGCCCGCCAGCCTGCCTTCCAGCCTCGAAAACAAGGCCTCGGCGCAATCCTCGATGAGCGCCAGGCCGTGCCGGCGAGCCAGCTCCGCCAGAGCGGGCATCTCCGCCACTACGCCGTAGGTGTGCACGGCAATGACGGCCTTGGTGCGGGGCGTAATCAGCTTTTCCACTGCGCCGGGGTCGATCAGCCAGGTGTCCGCGCGGACGTCGGCGAACACCGGTTGGGCGCCGCAGGCCAGCGCCATGTTGGCAGCGGCGGCGAAGCACCAGCCGGGCACGATGACCTCGTCTTGCGGTCCCACGCCCAGCCCCAGCAGCGCCAGGTAGAGGGCCGCGGTGCCGTTGGAAACCGAGATGGCCGCTCCCGGCAGTCCATGGAGCTGCGCAAACTCCGTCTCCAGCCGCTCCACGTAGGCCCCGCCGGAGAGCATGGTCGATTCCAGGGCGTCAAGCAGAAAGGATTTTTCCTCGCCGAACAGCAGCGGGCGCGCCCAGGGTATCGGCGCGGTGTGGGGAACCCTCTCAGGCATGACTGGGCGCCATGACCTCCGGCTTCTCCGCTTCGGCCGGCTTCCCGGCTACCGATAGCTCGGGCAGCGGGAACACCAGGCTCCCGCCGCGCTCCACGAACCGGGCTTCGCGCTCGAGGATTTCGTGGCGGTAGTACCACGGCAGAACCAGGAAGTAGTCCGGATCAAGGTTGCGCGCCTCGGCTTCCGAGATGATTGGTATGCGGCTGCCCGGAGTGACCCGCCCGAACTTGAGGCTGTATTTCTCGGCTATCGCCGGCAGGTCAACCGAAGTCAGCCCGCAGTACTGGAGAATGACGTTGCCCTTGGTCGAGGCGCCGTAGCCCAGCACCAGCTTGCCGGCCCGCCGGGCGGCGCGGAAGAAGTCCCGCAGCTTGTCCCGGTGCTCAGCCACGCGGCGGGCGAAGGCGCGGTAAGGCTCCAGCGAGAACGGGCCGAACAGCCGCTCGTGCGCCAGCAGGGCCTCAATCCGGTTCCTGGCCACCGGGTACGGCGCTTCCTGGCGCGCGGCCTTCACCGAGAAGCTCCCGCCGTTAACGTCGTTGACCTCTACGTCCAGAATCTTCAGCCCGGCACGATCCAGCATCCAGTTGATCTGGCGCAACCCGAAGTAGCTCAGGTGCTCGTGACACACCGTGTCGTAGGCCAGCCGTTCCAGCATCAGCGGCATGTAGCCCTGCTCGAACTCCCAGACCCCATCCGGCGCCAGCAGCGAGCGCACCTCCTCGACGAAATCCAGCGGCGCGTCCAGATCGTAGAGCATGGCGATCGAGGTCACGATCTTCAGGCGCGTTTCGCCCAGGTACGGCCGCAGCTTGGCCCCACTGAAGAAGTCCACCAGCAGGGTGGCATCATCCGGGTACTCGCCCGCGAACCTGACGCTCGAAGGATCCACCCCGAAGCGCCTCAGCCCCAGGCCCTCGTAGAACTTCAGCAGAGTGCCGTCGTTGGAGCCGATGTCCAGGACGCCGTCGCCGGGGCGGGGCGACGCCAGCGCCACCAGCCGCTCCACCTTGCGCCGCAGGTGCTCGACCATGGTGGCGTTGTTCGAGGAGCGGTAGCCGTAGGTGGCGCCGTACATCTCCTCGAGCGGGTAGCTGTGGCGTAACTGCAACAGACCGCAGCAGGCGCGGGGGTCCCCCTGGCAGACGACCAGTTCCAGGGGGCCCTTCAGCGGATCGGGCTCCTCAGGCAGCGGGAAGCGGCCGGTGAGCGCCTGGCGCCCCAGGTCGAGCATTTTCACCAGGTTCCGGTTGCCGCAGATGCGGCAGCAGGCGATGGGACGGCTCATCGGGCGGAGTGACCCCCTTGGAGGTTGCTGAAAAAGCCCTTCGCGGGCCCTGGCCCGCACAGGCTGAAGGCCTGTGCCACGAAAGGCCGGAGCTTTTCGAGTCTGCGTGGCACGGACTTCAGTCTGTGCAGGACTTTTTCAGCAACCTCCAAGGGGGTGTATCGGCGGCTCAGTCGCGCAGGATTACACCGCCCCGGATGGCGCACCAACGGCGCCACATCTGCCGATAGGCTTCCTCCAGGGAAGCAGTGAAAACTCCGGTATCCAGCAGCGGAGACCGGCGCACGCGGTCCCGCAGTGTCTGTCTCAGCCTGCCCAGCCCCTCAGAATTCGCGATCCAGTCGCCCAGCCCGACCCGGTTGAGCAAACTCACGCCTACCCTGGAGACGTGCGGACGACCCGCCAGCACCACTACCGGCACGCCCATCCACAGCGCCTCGCAGGTCGTCGTAGTGCCGTGATAGGGGAAGGTGTCCAGCGCCACGTCGATGCGGTTGTACAGCGCCAGGTGCCGCCCCCGTCCCTCCAGGTAGCCCAGCAGCTTGACGCGCTCCTCAACGATGCCGGCCGCGCCGAGCTTCTCCAGGATCCGCTGACGCGCCGCCGGGCGGCGTCTCCGGCGGACCAGCCCTCGGGTTTGTCTTACTGCCCCGCGCGAAGCCGCGGCACTGAGTCACGCGGGTAGGCTTGTCCGTGAGTTTCCAGGCCTGGACGTCGTCGAAACCGGCGGCGCGCACCATGTGCGCAAGGCAGTGCAGCGTAGGCACCCACCAGTTCGAGTGATTGTTGCCGTACTGGTTGTCGGGATAGAACTCCGCGAGCATCTGCCCGCCCGAGTATCCCTGACCCAGTCCGCCGCGGTACGGGCTGTAGTCGTCCAGGATGGCCGATTCGACGAAGATCTCCGCGTCGCACACGGCGCTCAGCAGCTCCAGCGCCAGCAGGGGATGGCGAAGGTGATAGAGCGTGCCAAAGAAGAACACGACATCGAAGCGGCCGAGGCGCTCCGCGCCGATGTCGTACACGGACATCTCCTGGCGCTGGCAGCGGTCCTGGCCATAGCCCAGCGCGTCGCGGCAGAAGTCGAAGGTCGCCCAGCCGCGGCGGTCGGTTTCCGCGAGGGAGCTGAGGAAGTCGGAGAAATCGTCGACCGCCAGCACGCGCCGCGCACCGCGGCGAAGCGCCTCGAACGTCCAGTAGCCGTCCCAGGCGCCCACGTCGAGGACCGACTTGCCGGTGAGATCCGCGGGAATGCGGTACATATCCCGGTTGAGGGGCGCCCAGCCCGGCGTCACCACGCCGTCCGGCAGTTCGATGCGGTGATACCAATACGGGAATTCCGCTACACGCTCTTTCAGATCCTCGGCCGTTGTCAACTTGGACTTCCTCCGCACCAGCGCCGCCACATGCGGCGGTAGGCTTCTTCCAGGTGCGACGAGAAAGCTGCCGCGTCGGTCAGCGGCGAACTCGCCACCCGGTTACGGAGTCCGGCCCGAAGTCCGGCCAACCGGTCGGGCTGGCGCGCCATTTCGGCTGCCCGCTCCACATAGTCCTCGAAGGAGGAGGCCACCCAATCCTCCAGCCCGACGCTGGTCATCAGGCTGACTCCCACGCGGGAAGCGTGCGTCTTCCCGGCCAGCACCACCACCGGCACGCCCATCCACAGCGCCTCGCAGGTAGTGGTGGTGCCGTGATACGGAAACGTGTCCAGGGCGATGTCGATGCGGTGATAAGCTTGCAAGTGCTCCCGGTGGCCCAGTGGGCCGATGAGTTCGACCCGGGCCGCGTCGATTCCGTGCGCGCCAAAGCGCTCCCAGACCAGCCGGCGCGTGGATTCGTCCACCAGCGGAGTGGACTTCAGCACGAGCTTCGCTCCAGGCACCTCCCCAAGCAGCGCCGACCAGGCGGCGATCATTCGCGGCGTCACCTTGGCCAGGAAACTGAAGCAGCCAAAAGTGATCGCCCCGCTGGCCAGTGCCGGCAGTGCCGAGACCTCCGGAGCGTCGTCCGGGGCTCGGTAGCAGGTGAACGGCACGGGCAGCCGGACGAGTTCTTCGGTGTGCAGGTGCTCGGTCTGGCCGGGCGGATCGGCCAGAGCGTCCGTCAGGCGGTAGTCGATGGCAGCCAGGCCGGTCGTGCCTGCATACCCACACCAGGTGACCTGGAGCGGGGCGGGCTTGCGCGCGAACACCTTCAAACGGCTGCCGCTGGTGTGCCCGGCCAGGTCCACCAGGATGTCGATCCGGTCTTCGCGGATGAGTTCGGCGGCCTGGGGATCGGTGAGGCCGCGAATCTCGCGCCAGTGGTCCGCCATTGCCTGAAAGCACCGCGTTACGGCGTCCGGCCGGGCGACGTTCGAGTAGCAGTAGACCTCGACGGCGCGGCGATCGTGCGCCTCCACCACGGGCCCGACGAAGAACGCCACCGAGTGGTGCCGGAAATCGCCGGAGATGTAGCCGACCCGCAGCCGCCGGTCGGCGGTGCGAGTGTTGAGGTGGGGTGCGGCGGACGCAGTGAGGTCGCGGTGCCGCTCGCCCCAGCGGCGGTGCTCTTCGAGGATCGTCTCCGGCGGGCAGAGCTCGCCGTAGTGCAGGTAAAAGAAGAAGTTCGAGAAGGGGCTGGTGCTCTTGGGGTCCAACTCGATGGCTTTCCGGCAGACCTCCAGCGCCTCCTCCAGACGGCCCTGGTCCTTGAGCGTGCCGCCGAGATTCATGTAGGGTTCGGCTAGATCCGGTTGAAGGTGGATGGCCTCGCGGAAACTGGCCTGCGCCTCTTCCAGCCGGCCCTGATCTTTGAGCACGTTGCCGAGATTGTTGTGCGCTTCGGCCGAATCCGGCCGCCGTCGCAGGGTTTCGCGGCAGGCGGTGGTGGCCTCTTCGGTCAGGCCGAGTTCCTTGAGCACGGCGCCCAGGTTCAGCCAGGCTTCGAAGTAATCCGGAGCGGCGGCCAGCGCGCGCTCGAAGTAGGCCCGCGCCTCCTCCAAGTGGTTCTGGGTGCGCAGCACGGTGCCGAGGTTGTTGAGCGCCTCGGGGGAGTCGGGTTTGCGCCGCAGGGCTTCCTCGCAACATCTCCGGGCCTCCTCGCTGCGCTCCTTCTTCAGCAGGACCGCGCCGAGGTTGCACCACGGCTCGGCCAGTTCGGGCTTGAGCCGCAGCGCCTCGCGGCAGGCCCTCTCGGCTTCCTCGTACTGCTTGAGGTTCAGCAGGACTGCCCCAAGGTTCGCGTGCGCTTCGGCCAGGTCCGGCCGGAGCTCGAGCGTGCGGCGGCAGCAGGCTTCCGCCTCCACGAACCGCCTCTCGTGCTTCAGCGCGACGCTCAGGTTGACGTTGGCTTCCACATGATCGGGCTGGCGCGCCAGCACCTGTTCGAAGGCGCGGATGGCCTCGGGCAGCTCGCCCCCCGCCTGCGCCGCGCCTCCGAGCCGGAACCAGGCTTCCACGAAATCCGGCTGGAGGCGTACCGCCTCGCGCAGTGGGGCCAGCGCGTCCTGGCAGCGGCCCTGCTCGCGGAGCGCCTGGCCCAGGTTCGCCAGCGCCTCGACGTAGGCGGGCGCCAGCCGCGCAGCCTCCTGGAAGCTGGCCAGCGCCTCTTCACCCCGCCCCAGGCCCTGCAGCACCAGCCCGAGGTTGTTGTGAAACGGCGGGATGGCCGGGGCCATCCGGATGGCCTCGCGGATATGGCCGGCGGCGCCCTGGCAGTCTCCCCGCTGGTAGGCCACCATGCCGAGCAGGTGGCGGGCGTCGGCATTGCACGCATCGCGGACCAGGACCTCGCGGTAGATGTCCTCGGCCCGGTCCAGGCGGCCGGCCTGATGGTGCGCCAGCGCCACGTTGAGCCGCTCTCTAGCTCCCGGCATTCCGCTCCTCCCACATGCGGCGGTAGGCGTCCTCGAGATCGCGCGTGAACCGCGCGGCGTCGGTGAGCGAGGATTCGGCCATGCCCCGCCGCAGCCCGGCCCGCAGTTCTCCCAGGCGGTCAAGATCGCCGGCCAGCGCGCACGCCCGCTCGACGTAAGCGGCCGCCGAATCGGCGATCAGATCGGCCAGCCCGACCCGCCCCAGCAGACTCACGCCGACGCGGGCGACGTGCGTCGCGCCGGCCAGCACGACCACCGGCACACCCATCCACAGCGCCTCGCAGGTGGTTGTCGTCCCGTGGTAGGGAAACGTGTCCAACGCGAGGTCGATGCGGTTGTACAGACCCAGGTGGCGCGCGTGCGAAGGCACCGCGGCGGCCAGCTCGAGGCGGAACTCCTCGATGCCGTGCCGCGCGAACAGCTCCAGGATCCGGCCGCGCGGTTCCGGGTCGGTCAGCCCCGCGGCCTTCAGGATCAGGCGCGACCCCGGGACCTGGCGGAGGACCTCCGCCCAGGCCGCGACCGTTGCCGGCCGCACTTTGGGCAGCGCGTTGAAGGACCCGAAGGTGACGTGCCCGGCCGTCCGCGCTGGCAGTGGCCCCACCTCGGGGGCGCTGGCTGGTGGCACGTAGCACAGGAACCCGTGCGGCAGCCGAACCAGCTTTTCGGTGTGCAGGTGCTCGGTGAGACCGGGCGGGTCGGCCCACTCGTCGGTGAGCCGGTATTGGATTGCCTCCATGCCCGTCGTGTTGGGGTAGCCGCAGTAGGTGACTTGGACGGGCGCGGGCCGGCGCGCGAACAGCGGCAGACGATTCTCCGCGGAATGCCCGGCCAGATCGACCAGGATGTCGATCTCCTCGCGGCGGATCAATTCGGCGGCTTCCTCGTCGCTGAGGCCGCGAATGTCGTGCCAGCCATCGGCCATCGCCTGGAAGCGCCGGGTCGCGGCATCGGGCCGGCCGACGTTCGAGAACAGGTGGACCTCGAACGCCGTGCGATCGTGCGCCCTCACCACCGGCTCGATAAAAACGCCGACGGGGTGCTCCCGGAAATCGGGCGAGAGGTAGCCGATGCGGCGAAGCGCGCGGCCGGGTCGCGGCGGCGCCGGGCAGGCCGGGGCGTGGATGGCGGCCCAGGCGCGGTGCTCCTTCAGCACCGCCTCCGGCTGCCAGATCTCGTCGTAGTTCAGGCAGAACAGCAGATTGGAGTGCGCGGAGGCGTAACCGGGCCGCAGGGCCAGCGCCTGGCGGAGGGCCGCCACCGCGTCCTCCAGGTACCCCTCTTTGTACAATGCCATTCCCAGGTCGCTGAAGGCGCGGTAGAACCGCGGGTCGGCGGCAAGCGCCTCGTGGCAGGCCGAGATGGCCTGCCCCAGGTGGCCCAACTCCAGAAGCGCCGCGGCCAGGTTGTTCAGCGCCTCGGCGTATACGGGCTTGAGCGCCAGCGCCTGGCGATAGCAGGCGATCGCCTCGTCCAGGCGCCCCATGGTGGCCAGCGCGTGGCCCAGTGTGTTGTGCGCTTCAGCGTAACGTGGATCGAAGCACAACGCGGTCCGGCAGCACTCCACCGCCTCTTCCAGCCGGTGCTGGTGGATGAGGCAGGTGGCCAGGTTCTGATGGGCCTGGGCGAAGTCCGGATGCGCGGCCAGCGCCTGGCGGTAGGAATCGATCGCTTCGGCATGACGCTGTTGCATTTGCAGCGTGATCCCGAGATGGCTGAGCGCTTCCGGATCGCCGGGCCTGTAAACCAGATTCTCGCGGCAGAGCGCCTCGGCCTCGGCGAACCGTTCCTGGTGGATGAGCACCACCGTGAGGGCGCCCCGGATGTCCACCAGTTGCGGCCGCAGCCGCAAAGCCTCGCGAAAGCTGCGCTCGGCCTCCGCCGTGTCGCCCTGGGCGAACAGCAGCGCACCGAGATTGACGTGGCCGTCCACGTAGTCGGGTTTGAGGCGGATGGCTTCCCGGTAGCACTCGGCAGCCTGCTGGGTGCGGCCCAGCGCGCGCAGGGCGACGCCGAGATTGTTGCGCGCTTCGGCCAGGTTGGGACGCCGGTCCAGCGCCCGCTCGTAGTAGCGGATCGCTTCTTCCAGCCGCCCTTGGCGCAGCAGGGCGTTGCCCATGTTGAGCTCGGCTTCGGCGTAACCGGGATCGATCCGCAGCGCCTCCCCGTAGGACTGGATCGCCTCATCCAGCCGCTCCAGCGACTCCAGCACCGAGCCGAGGTTGTTGTGCAGCAGGGCGGCGCCGGGCTCCAGTTCCACCGCCTGGCGGATCAGGTTGAAGGCCCCCTGGCGGTCGCCGGCCTCCTTCGCCAGCAGGCCCAGCAGGTGCAGCGCATCGGCGTTTTCCGGGTCGCGCGCGAGCACCTGGCGGTAGATCCGCTCGGCGGCCTGGCGGTCGCCGGCCTGGTGATGCCGCAGGCCGCGCTCCAGCCGCTTATCGACTCGAGGCACTCCGCAGGGCCTCCGCGACCCTTGCCATCACTTCCTCCCAGTCGCCGGGCCGCGCCTGCCGGAACAGGCGCATGCTGGGATACCAGGGCGAGTCCTCGCGCTCCAGCAGCCAGCGGTAATCGGCCGCGGTCGCCAGCAGCGTCCACACCGGCTTACCCAGCGCGCCGGCCAGGTGCGCGACCATCGAATCCACTGAGATCACCAGGTCCAGGCTCAGGATCGCGGCCGCCGTGTCGGCGCAGTCGCGGAACTCTCCACCGAGGTGCGTGACCGGGACGCCGGCGAGTTCGCCGGCCCGCGAACCGACCTGCAGGCTGAACAGGGCGCAGCCCGGAATTCCGGCGAGCGCGGTGAAGTGCCCGCCTGGCATTGAGCGGTTGCGGTCGTTGGCGTGGCTCGGATTGCCGGCCCAGGCCAGGCCGACGCGGAACCCATCCGCCTGCCCCACGCGCGCACGCCAGTGCTCAACCAGCGCCGGGTCCACCGACAAATAGGGAACCGCGGCGGGAATGGTCTCCAGCGTGGTCCCGAGTACGCGCGGCAGGCTCTGAAGCGGCAGGTGGACGTCGAAATCGGGCAGCGCAGATCCGAACGGGATGACTTGGTCCACGCCGGCCGCCAACTCGGTCAGCCCGGCCAGCGGCGGCTGGCACTCGACCAGCACGGTTCCGCCGGCGCGCTTCACCAGCGCGGCGTAGCGGATGAACTGCAAGCTGTCGCCCAGCCCCTGCTCGGCCCACAGCAGGATGCGCCTGCCCTCGAGCGGCGAGCCGTCCCAGGGCGGTTGCGGGAACGGGGTGGCCGAGACCCCACCCGCTCTCCAGCGCCACTCGAACTCCTTCCACCCGGGTTCAAACCGGCCCCGCGCCAGGAGGTGCTGCGCCACGGCGAGGTGCAGTTGATCCACCATGCGCTCGACAACCCCGGTCCAACCGCCTCGGCGCGATTGCCGGAACAGGCGCGCCGTCGGATACCAGGCGCTGTAGTCCACGTTCAGCAACCAGCGCCAGTCCGGGGAGAGCTCCAGCAGGATCCACACGGGCTTGCCCAACGCTGCGGCCAGGTGGCCGATCAGGCTGTCGATCGAAATGACCAGATCCAGGTTGAGGACCGCCGCGGCCGTATCGACGATGTCGCCCGATTCGTCCTCCAGGTTGACGACCTCAAAACCAGGCGGCAGGGCCTCCAACTGCTCGGCGCCCGGGCCGCGCTGGAGGCTGAAGAACGCCGTGTGCGGCACGCGCGCCAGTTCGGCGAAGGCCCCCAGCGGGATCGAGCGCGCCCGGTCGCGCTGGTGCTTCGGGTTGCCCGACCACGCCAGCCCGATCTTGAACCGGTCGGTCGAGCCCATGCGCGCCCGCTGGCGCTCCACGCGCTCCGCGCCGACCCTCAGATAGGGCACGCGCGCCGGAATGGTTGCGGCCCCGGTGCGGAAGATGCCCGGCAGGCTCAGCAGCGGCGCGTGCAGATCGAACTCCGGCAGGGGCCCGCCGGCGGGCACGACGCGGTCGGCGCCCTCCAGGTTTTCGAGCAGCGGCACCAGGCGCGGCGGGCACTCCACGATCACCGTCGCAGCCGAGGCGGCTTTGACCAGCGGCACGTACCGGGCGAACTGGATGGTATCGCCGAAGCCCTGCTCGGCGTGGAGGAAAACCTTGCGGCCAGGGACGGGAGCGCCGTCCCAACGCGGCTGGGGAAGCGCGCGCTTGCCGAAGTCTTTCCCCTTCCAGCGCCACTCGTACTCCGGCCAACCGCGCTCGAAATCGCCCATTTGCAGCCAGGCCATGGCGCGGTTGATGTGGGCGTCCGCCAGGTCGGGGCTGAGCCGGAGCGCCTGCTCGAAGCGCTCGAGGGCTTCCTGGAAACGGCCCAGCCGTTGCAAACCGAAGCCGAGCTTGTTCTGGAATTCGCCGCTGTGCGGCTTGAGTTCGATCGATCGCAGGTAGGAGGCCAGCGCCTCCTCGGCCCGCTCCTGTTTGGCGCGCAGGTCCCCCAGGTTGGAGTGGGCTTCCGCCAGGTCGGGCTTCAACTCCAGCGCCTTCAGCGTCGAGACGGCGGCCTCTTCCAGCCGCTTCTGCTCGAGCCGGACCACTCCCAGATTGGCGTGGGCTTCGGCCAGCGAGGGCTTCAACTCCAGCGCGCGGCGCGTCACCGCTTCGGCGTCGGCGAAGCGGTCCTGTTTGATCAGGATGGCGGCCAGGTTCGAGTGGGCTTCGGCCAGGTCCGGCCGGTAGTTGAGCGCCCGCTGGCAGCAAGTCGTCGCCTCCTCCAGGCGGTTCTGCTCCTTGAGGGCGCCGCCCAGGTTCACCCAGGCTTCCGCGTACGCGGGCCGCAAACGCACCGCCTCGAAGTAGCAGGCGATGGCCTCCTCCGCGCGCCCCAGCGCGGCCAGCGTGTTGCCCAGGTTGTTGTGGGCCTCGGCACATTCCGGCTGGAGCCGCAGCGCCTCGCGGTAGTGGGCCACCGCCTCCCCGTACCGCTTCTGCGCCTGAAAGGCAGTCGCCAGGTTGATGTGCGCCTCGGGGTAGTCCGGGTGCAGCTCCAGCGCGCGCTCGAACACACGCACCGCCTCGGCCAGCCGGCCCTCGGCCTGGAGAATCGTGCCGAGGTTGTTGTGGAATGCGGGGATCGCGGGGTTCAGCCGGATGGCCCGCTCGATGAGCTCGACCGCCGCGTCGTGCCGCCCAAGCTGGTGAGCGGTCATCCCCAGCAGGTGCAGCGCATCGACATTGTGCGGATCCTGTGCCAGGACTTCGCGGTACATGCCCTCGGCCTGCGCCAGCCGGCCCGCCTGTTGGTGCGCCAGCGCGCCGGTGAGCGCCTCAAGCACCGTGGGCATTTCGCAGCGCCTCCACCACGCGTTCCATCACGCCCCCCCAGTCCCCCAGCCGCGCCTGCGCTCCCCCCAGGTGCGCCGCTTGCCTCTCCACCGTGATTACCGGGTCCAGGTTCAGAATGCCCTTGCCAACACCATACCCTTCACATACTCCTTCCCTGCCTCTGCGCGCGTAGGCGTTGGCGGCTTTTCCCATGACTAATCCTGACAACATGCCGGATGCACTGCATCCTCCGGCCTACAACGTGTCATACCCACCAGATCGGCATTCATGCCGCCCGGTACGCAGAGCACATCAGCGCTAGCTATGTCGCCGAAGTCATTTTCCGGGTTCTTGGCGAAGTTGGTTTCATTAAAGAGAGGTGGCGTATGCCAATAGGCTTTGTAGTCTAATTCCTCAATGTATTCAATAAGCCCCTTTGCTCGCAGGCGCCGGTCATTCTCGATCAGCATTACTGGGTTGAAACGCTTGATGGTTGCGCGGGCGCCTTCCAGAACCTTCTTCTCCATGCCTTCGACGTCGATTTTCATGAAGTGGCACGCATCAAGGTTTAGCTGGTCAATGGTGAGCAGGTCGATAATGTCGTCTCCTTTCTCCCGTTGGCCTCCCTCGACCATGAAGTGTTCTTCTCCGTATCCCCCAAAGTTGCCGGAAGTGGAATAGTCGATCGCAGGCATTTTGATCTTTCCGGTCCTGTTTCCCACTACTGCACGATAACAGGTAATCCTGCTGCTATTGTTGAGCGCCATGTTGGCACAAAGCAACAGATACAACACTATCTGGGGTTCGAAGGCAAGCACACGGCCTGTTTTGCCTACGGCCTTGACCATGGGGAGCGTCAATGCCCCGATGTGGGCGCCTACGTCAAGTGCCGTCATGCCTGGGCATAGGCATTGTTCAATCAGACGCGCCTCGCCATAAGAGTACTCCCCCAACTGAATAATCGACCGCCCAATATAGTCGTCGTGGGGGAGAAAGATCATGTTCCCGTAGCGGGTTTCTTTCATGCCAAGGGGGAGATATGGAAGTCTGTTTAGCGGCTCTTGCTGGTCCAGAAGCTGAGCGGCTTTAGACATATCGCATTTCAGCCCCTGAATCGCCCGGCCGGCCCGATGCGCTGCCGCCAGCGTTCCACAATTTCCGGTGGCGCCTCCGCCTCCGCGAACCGCCCCTTGTGGTAGAGCGCGATGGTTTCAGGCGCCGCTTCACTGACACACAGCATGCTGCAAGGCCTCGGCCAGGCGCTCCATCACTGGCTCCCACTGCCCGGCCGCGGGCTGGCGGAACAGGCGCATGGTCGGGTACCAGGGGCTATCCTCCCGGTCCAGCAACCAGCGCCAGTCGGCCTGCCAGGGCAGCAGGGTCCAAAGCGGCACCCCCAGCGCGCCGGCCAGGTGCGCCACCATGGTGTCCACGGAGATGACCAGATCCAGACTAAGGAGGGCGGCGGCGGTGTCGGTGATCTCGCCGGATTCCGTCTCCAGGCTCTCCAGCTCGAGGCCCTCGGGAGGCGGCGCCCCGTCGTCGCCGGGCCTCTGAAGGCTGAAGAAGCGCACCCCGCGGACCCGGCCCAAGGGCGCGAACTCGCTCAGCGGCACCGACCGGTTTCGGTCGTTCTTGTACTCCGGATTGCCGGCCCACGCCAACCCCACCTTCCGGCGGCCGTCGCCCGGCAGCCGGTAGCGCCAGCGCTCGGCTTTCTCCGGCGGCACCCGCAGGTAAGGCACGATGCGGGGAATGCTCTCCAGCGTGGTCTTGAACACGCGGGGCAGGCTCAGCAGCGGCAGGTGCGCATCAAAGTACGGCAACGCCGACCCGGCGGGAATCAGCCGATCGATTTCCGGCATCAACGCCAGCAGTGGCGCCAGGCGCGGCTGGCATTCCACCAGCACCGTCGCCCCGCTGTGCTTCACCAGCGGAACGTACCGGATGAACTGGATCGTGTCATCCAGGCCCTGCTCGGCGTGGAGCAGGATGCGGAGCCCCGCGGCGGCGGAGCCGTCCCACAGCGCGCCCTCGATCCGGCGCCCGGTGAAACCCTTAGCCATCCAGCGCCACTCGTACTCCAGCCACCCGCGCGTGTAGTCGCCAGCCAGCAACCACAGCGTGGCCCGCCCGGCGTGCGCGTCGGCGTCCCCCGGATTCAGCCGCAGCGCCTCCTCGTAACAGGCCGCGGCATCCGCATAGAGCCCCTGGGCGCGCAGCGTGCTGCCCAGGCTGGCGTACCCCTGCGCGAAGTCCGGTTTCAGCCGCACCGCCTCGAGGTGGTGCGGCAGCGCCTCGCCGAGGCGGCCCAGTTCCGTGAGCGTGTTGGCCAGGTTGCTGTGCGCCTCGGCGTAGTCCGGATCCAGCCGCAGCGCCTCCTGGTAGCACAGCAACGCTTCGGTAAACCGGTCCAGGTGGTGCAGGACATTGCCCAGATTGTTGTGATAGTACGCCGGGGCGGGATTCAGGGTGATGGCCCGCGCGATATGGCGCAGCGCCGCTTCCGGCTGGCCGCTCTGCGCCGCCGCCACACCCAGCATGTGCAACGCGTCGGGGTTGTCCGGATCCCGCTGCAGGATCTCGCGGTACACGTCCTCGGCTTGGGCCACCCGGCCGGCCTTGTGAAGTTCCAGAGCGTCTGCCAGTTCCTCGGGAATGCTCCGCATCGAATTCAATCCTTCCTGCCTTCCTGCCTGAGCGCTTCCGCCATCCGCTCGATCACCGGCTGCCAGGCGCCCGGTATTCCCGCCAGTGGAGCGAACTGCGTCAGGCGGATCGACCGGTTGCGGTCGTTCCGGTTCGACGATTTGTCCGCCCACACCAGCCCGATCTTCCGCCTGCCCCCGCGGGCGCACTTCACGCCCAGCCGGACATGCTCGTAGGCGGCATCGGCCGTCGTCATCGTCACCGCGCCCGCACCACCCTGGCCGCCAGGTCCACCAGACGTTCCAGGGACACTTCCCGAGCCGCCGCCAGGTTCTGGTCCCGCGTCAGCTTCACCTCCTTGCGCAGAACCTGAACTTCCGGCGGCGCCGTGATGCCCAGCTTCACCCGCGTGGAACCGATCTCGGCCACCTGGATCTCAATCCCCTCGCCGATCAAGATTGATTCCCCGACGCGCCGGCGTATGACGAGCATGTTTCCTCCTGGGGGGCGGCGAGCAGCGGGTGCTGGTGCGAGTAGCCGGTGTCGGCAGCAATGGCCTGCACGGCCCGGCGGGTCTTCAGGTTCACCACAATGGGCGCCAGCAGGTTGGCGGTCGGCTGCCGGTCCTCGGCCACCGAGACCACGGCCAGGCACAATACCTCCGTCCCGATTTGCGGCTGGCGTTCCTGGGCCAGCCCCAGCGCGCGGAGATCCTCGGCGGAAACCGCCAGCCGGTAGTCCGGCTCCACCACCTGCACCGGCAAGGTGATGAAGCACAGGTCCGGCCGGTTCAGGCTTTGCAGGAACACGAGGGGTTGGGTGCCGGGCTGCTCCAAGGCCAGAAAGCGGGTCTCCTGCTCGAAGCCTGGCACGCCGGCCGGGAATTCGAGCGCCGCCTCCAGTTGGTACTCGATGACCCCGAAGTGCTTAGTGACAAACTGGGGCATGGATGGTCCAGGGCCTCCCGGGAAGTAATCGTGAGTTTGTCCCCGGAACGTTAGTCCGACGGCCTGGGCCGGAAGCGGGCGCCACACCGCCCGCGGGTCAACCGCCCCGCTTCTCAGTGGCCGACTGCTGGGCTTCGAAGAAACGGTTGACGTTGCGGTTGTCGATCAGGGTAGCGCCCGTGTCCACAAAGGTGGGAATGGGGGCGAACGGGTTCTGCGCCCATTGTCCCGCCAGGGGGGCCAGCTTGTGGTGGTGGAGATCGTCCAGCATCTTCAGGCCCACGAACGCCATGGTGTAAGGCTTCTGCGCAATCGTGGCCGCGATCACACCCTTCTGTATCCACTCCAGCGTGCCGCGGTCCGCATCCATGGCCACCACCACCTTGCCCAGGACCCGCTGGCGGTCCAGGACCTCGGCCACTTCCTCGCAGGCCGTCGCTTCCAGGCAGATGAAGGCGTCCGGCAGCGGTTTCCGCTTGGTGACGATCTCGGTGGTCTTGTCGAACGCGATGCGCGGATCGCCCCGCACGTTGATGATCTCAGCGATCTTGATCTGCGGGTGGGCGCCGAAACCGTCCCGGTAGCCATGCAGGCGCTCGGCCAGGTTGACCTGTTCGGGCATCGTGTAGACCACCACGTTGCCCTTCCCGCCGAGCTTGGCCGCCGTCACCCGGGCGCCCATGCTGCCAGCCTCAGAGTTGTTGGTGCCGATGAACAGCAGGCGCTGGCTGGCCGGGGCGTCCGAGTCGATGGTGATTACCGGGATGCCCTGCGCGATGGCCCGATCAATCTCCGCGTTCATCAACTCCGGGTCCGCCGCCGAGACCAGGATGCCGGTCGGCTTCTGCGCCATCACCCGGCGGAACTCCTCCTGTTGTGCCCTGGGGTCGTAAGTGTCCGGCCCTACGAAGTCGCACTTGACCCCGAGCTGAACCGCGGCGGCGCGCAGTCCGGCGCCGGCCGCTTGCCAGTACGGCAGCTTGATGTTGGTGGCTATCAGGAAGTACTTCTCTTCGGCGGCATGCGGAGGCCCGCCGCAAGACAGCGACACCAAAGCCAACGCGCCCAGCAGGCACCACCCCGCTTTGTCACTTACCATAGAACCCCCGTGAGCCAGTATAGAGCAAAACTCCGAAGCCTACTCGATTCGTTGCCCGCTCAGGGCAGTCTGGCACGCCTCAAGACTCGGCGGGACTCCCGGAACACCTCTTCGAACGGCGGCAGACTGGCCATCTGCCCAGCCAGACGCGCGGACCAGAGGACCTTCAGCGGTGGTTCCCCCTTCAGAATCGCCTCTTCGAGGCCCTCCGCCGCCCGAGCAGGACTCGATCTCCAGCTTCGGGTACTTGGCCCGCAGCCGGTCGATGATGATGTGCTCTTTGACGTCGTCGCGCGCCACCCGCTGGCCCCAGTACACGTGCTGAACCATGTTGAGCTCGTTGAGGCCTGGCACGCCTTCACCCGGGCGACTGGTTCCGGGTAGAATGGGGCGAGCATGCGTATCGCCCTTACTGGGGCCACCGGCTTCATCGGGCGCAGACTGATCGAGCGGCTGCTCGACTGCGGCCACGCCCTGCGCCTGCTGGGACGGAAGCCCTTCGGCAGCCTGCCGTTCTCGAGCTGGGACGCCGGCGGCGCGGATCCTCCGCCCGAGGAGAGCCTCCGCGAGACGGAGGCCGTGATCCACCTGGCGGGCGAACCGGTGGCGCAACGCTGGACGCAGGAGGCCAAGCGCCGGATCCGCGCCAGCCGCGTCGAGGGCACGCGCCGCCTGGTCGAGGCCCTGGCCGCACTGCCGCAGCGCGCCGGCGTGCTGATCTCGGCTTCCGCCAGCGGCATCTACGGCGCCCGGGGCGACGACATCCTGACCGAATCCACGCCGCCCGGCGGCGGCTTCCTGGCCGAGGTGTGCCTCGAGTGGGAGCGGGCCGCGGCCGGCGCGGAGGCTCTCGGCCTGCGGGTGATCCGGCTGCGGATCGGCACGGTGTTGGGGCGCGGCGGCGGCGCGCTGGCGCGCCTGCTGCGCCCGTTCAAGGCGGGGCTGGGCGGACGCCTGGGAAACGGCCGGCAGTGGATGTCCTGGATCCACCTCGACGACCTGGTGGAGCTCATCCGCTTCGCCGCCGAGTCTCCCGGCTTGCGCGGCCCCGTGAATGCCGTCGCTCCGAATCCGGTGACCAACGCCGACTTCACCCGGCAGCTCGCCGCGGTGCTCCGGCGGCCGGCAGCGCTGCCGGTCCCGGCCTTCACGCTGCGCGCCGTTTTCGGTGAAATGGCCTCCGTGCTTCTGGACAGCCAGCGCGTCGCGCCCGAGGCCGCCCTGGCCGCCGGCTTCGACTTCCGGTACCCGGAGCTGGGCCTGGCGCTCAAGGAGCTGCTGGCGTAATACAATTCCCACATGCGGATCCTGTTTCTCACCATGGCGCTTTCCGTATGGGCCTGGCCTGCGGAGCGTCAGATCACCCTGGCCGACCTGCGCGACAAGATCGCCGGCGGCTGGGCCGGCCAGATGATCGGCGTCAGCTTCGGCGCGCCCACCGAGTTCCGCTCCCGCGGCCAGATCCTCGAGGGCGACCTGCCCAAGTGGACCCCCGACCGGGTCAAGAACGCCCTCGGCCAGGATGACCTCTACGTGGACATGACCTTCGCCAAGGTCCTCGACGACCAGGGCCTCAACGCCACCACCGAGGATTTCGGGGCCATGTTTAAAGACGCCCAGTACGCCCTCTGGCACGCCAACCTGGCCGGGCGGCGCAACCTCCGGCGCGGCGTCCCCGCCACGCTGTCGGGCACCCCGCGCTACAACGCCCACGCCAACGACATCGACTTCCAGATCGAGGCCGACTTCATCGGCCTGATGGCGCCGGGCCTCTATCAGGCGTCGAACGACATCGCCTGGCGCGCCGGCCGGGTCATGAATTACGGCGACGGCATCTACGGCGGCATGTTCGTGTCCGCGATGTACGCCGCGGCGTTCTTCGAGAGCGACCCGCGCAAGATCGTCGAGACGGGCCTAGCCTGCATCCCCAGGCAGAGCCCCTACGGGAAGCTGATCGCCGACCTGCTGGCCTGGCGCCAGCAGTACCCCGGCGACTGGAAGAAGGTCTGGCAGCTCCTCGAGGACAAGTGGGACACCAACGACCCCTGCCCCGCCGGCGCGCTGGCGCCCTTCAACATCGACGCCAAGCTGAACGGCGCCTACATTGCCCTGGGGCTGCTCTACGGCCAGGGCGACTTCGGCAAGACCCTCGACATCTCGACCCGCGCCGGCCAGGATTCCGACTGCAACCCCGCGAGCGCCGCCGGCATCCTGGGCGTGGTGCTGGGCTACGAGCGCATCCCCAAGGAATGGAAGAGCGGCATTGCGGCCATCGCCAACGAGAAGTTCCGCTACACTGATTTCTCCTTCCGCACCATCGTCGAGAGCACCGAGAAGCGCGCGCTGGGGCTGATCCGGCAGACCGGTGGGCAGCTCGAAGGCGACAAAGTGCGGGTCAAGTTACAGCCGCCCAAGGCGGCGAAACTCGAGGTCTGGAACTACGGCCGGGTGGCCGAGCGCATCCCTGCCGACGATCCGCGCTGGAACTGGACCGGCGCGTGGAAGCGCGACGAGAAGCGGCCCACCCGCACCGCGTCCGCCAAAGGCGCCGAGGCCTCCATCGGCTTCACCGGCACGGGCGTGATCGTGGTCGGCCCCTATCTGGCCGCCGGCGGCAAAGCCGATGTCTACCTGGACGGCAAGCTGGACCGCACCGTGGACGTCAACTCCGACGAGAAGGGCAACAAGGGCGGCGATGCCGTCTGGCACGCCTTTGGCCTCAAGAACGGCAAGCACACCGTGCGCATCGTCGTCCGCGGCGAGCCCTTCGCCGCCCGCACGGGCACCGAAGTGGCCCTCGAGGACCTGGTGGTGTTCCGCTGAGGGGCCTGAGCGCCTCCCGCGCCCTATGCTACGATCAAGAGAGTATGGGAATCCCCAACGTCCGGCGCTTTCGGCCCTTCTGCCCGGTGTGCAAGGAGACCTTCACGCTGATGGCCGTGATCCCCAAGGACACCGACAGGAACGCTTTCCTGGCCGACGCCGTAGCGCGGCACGACCACAAGGCCTACCAGGAGTCCAAGGTCCAGCGCTTCAAGATCCGCGTGGGCCAGCAGAAGCAGCGCAGACGGTAAGGGCGAGGCATGCCTCGCCCCTACGGCAGCCGCGCTCTAAGCGTCTTCAGCGCGTTGATGGCCTCGCCGGCCACCTCCGTATCCGCATCCTTGGTGAGGGCCTCGAGGTAAGGCACGCTCTCCGGTCCCCCGCTGCGCGCGAGCACCTGTGACAAGTGCATCTTCTCGGCCCGGGTACCCTTCCGCGTGCCCTCCTGGAGCGGGCCGCGCACTACCGGCTCCCGCGCCAGCTCGGCCAGGAAGGCCTGGGCCACGCCCCGCCACGCCACGGAGTTCAGCGTGTTCACCAGGTACTGGAGCGGGCTGAACTCGCCCGCCTCGCTCTTGCCCAGCGCCACCACGGCGAAGGCCGCCGACAGGCGCGGCAGCATCCTCCGCTCTTCGTTGAAGGCTTTCTCCAACTGGGGCAGGTCCGCGGGGTTCTTCAGCCGGGCCAGGCCTTCCAGCGCGGCGGCGCGCAGCCCGTCGTCCTGGTCGCTCGCATAACGGGTGTACAGCGGGCGGCTGCCCTCCTCGGGGATCATGGCGATGGCCGTGAGGGCGGCGCGCCGGATCTTGTGGTTGCGGGCGCGCTCGAGCGCTTCGCGCAACTGCGGCAGCGCCTCGCGGTTGCGCAACAGCCCGGTGGTCTCCAGGGCCGCGATCTGAATCTTCTCGTCCAGGTCCTTGAGCAGGAAGGTGATGCCCGGGGCCGCCCCCGGATCCCCGATCTTCTGCAAGGCGATGAGGCCCTCGAAGATCACTTGGTCGCTCTTGGAGGCGCGGATGGCTTCGAGGAGGTCCGGCGCGGCGGCCGCGCCGCGCAGGATGCCCACGGCGCGGGCCGCGTTGGCCCGGGCTTCCAGGCTCCCGCTCGCGCGCGCCAGCTTGCCCAGCGCCTCGACGACCTCCGGCCGCACCTTCACGTGCGGCTCGATCACCTGGTCGGTCGCGTCGGTGAACCTCACCTTGATGACGGAACCCACCCGCTGGAGCGTGGCCGTCAGGCCGGTGTGCACGTAGCCGGGCAGGTAGAAGTTGACCAGCCCGTCGGTGGCGCGGATCTGCGCTTCCGGATCGCTGTCCCGGGTGGCCTGAACGAGCGGATCGAGGCTGTACTGGGTGTCGATGGCGACCAGCGACTTGACCGCCTCGAGGCGGACCTCCGCGACGGGGTCGCTCAGCAGGGCCTGGAGCTGGGGAATCGCCGGGGCGCCCTCCCGGGCCAAGTCGCGCGCCGCGCGGGCGCGCTGCCTGGCGCGGCCGCTTTGCTGCTGCCCGTCAGGGGGACAGGCTGGCCCGTCCCCGACCAGCCCGCGCGCGATCCACAGTCCGATGAGACAGGCGCGAAGCAGTCTCATGCTTTCCAGTATGGCAGGCCGGGGGACAGACAGGCCGGTCCACCAGAGGGACAGGCTAGTCTGTCCCCGGCGCAGGCCGGCCTGTCCCCAATGCCCC
>Ga0315289_10004679_pt1 | contig 20330 bp, 15 predicted proteins | sample YL17G11_40_MG_FD_203452 | JGI IMG/M metagenome (GOLD analysis project Ga0315289, IMG submission 203452) | Sediment microbial communities from Yellowstone Lake, YNP, Wyoming, USA - YL17G11_40 | ecosystem: Environmental > Aquatic > Freshwater > Lake > Sediment | place: USA: Wyoming | collected... | reverse complement strand
TTCTTGGTTGAGTTCAACCATATAGCGACTTTGCTTGAGTCTGTACCCAAAACATCAATGCTTTCTGAATCAGGTCCTTCAATTATCAGCACCTTTCCATCATCAACCTGTTTGGCTGGGTTGTCTCCCCAAGCACCATAAAGGTCTATGGAATCATCGAAGTAAACTTTGTATTCTTTGTTTGTGACGCTTGTCAATCCGACAAACTTCACTTCAGCAAAGTTATAAGGTAATACATAGCTTTCTCCGACTCCTGCTGGATTTTCGTCTGGACCGGTTTTTTCAGCATCGCTGTCATCAGAGTAAGTAACACCAATAATAGGTTTAGCTTCTGAGGTATTAGTTATATACCAATCCCATGTAGGGTCATCTTCATCTTCTCCTATAAAAGCATCGCCGTCTTCATAGGTTTTTTCAATATCTTCACCTATCTTAAGAACAGCTATACTTAATTCAGGATTGTCTGAAGAATAGCCTATGTCAGTCACTTCTATCTTGACGCCATTAATGGTTCTTGTTGTGTCTTCTGAAACTACCTTTGTTTCACCACCAACATCAACGCTTACAGAGCTTGAAAAGATTCCTTTTACAGTAACAACCTTGCTGTCAACAGTATATGTCTCATCTGTCTTCATTGTCTTTTCAACAGCCAGATTGACTGTTATACTGTCTATAGCAGCACTAATATCGGTTATTTCCATTTCTTGACCTAAAATTGTCAAGATAAAGTCATCTGCGCTATCTGTACCTACTGCGCTTAAGTTTATGGCTTCATCAAAGATGTACTTGTAGATGATATCATCTGCTCCAACTTCCATTGCAGGAGCGCTATAGTCCTCATCGTCAAGGCTTGTCATTATTTTGAGTTTGCCTCCATCGTTGAGAGCTATTTCTTCATGTACATCATAGTCTTCAGAGCCTGTTCCATCATCCCAGCTGATTGAGTCATCAATCAAAGAGGAGATATCAGAGTCATCCAAATCTGTTGCCAGATCAGCGACATTGACATTTCCGCCAAGAACTACTTCATCTTCTGTGACTCCTCCAGTTGTGACTGTTTCACTAGTGCCTGCTGTTTGAGATGCAAGTTCTGTCGCTAAGTCACTGCTGAAGATACCGGCTGCTTCCATGTCTGTGACAGCTGCATCAACACCGTAGACAATTGCTACGTCTGCTGCGCCGTTAGCTACGAAAGGAGCAGGATAGCTTCCTAAATCAGCTGCTGCGAATCCTATTGTGCTTCCTAATAACACTGCGCTTACCAAAATTGGTAAAGCTTTCTTTAAAAATTTCATTAATTTTTAACCTCCTTTCAATCATTGAGTTGTTGATAGAATTATTTCTTATCAACAAAGAAGATAGCGAAAATGAGTTTATAAACCTTATTATTCTGGCCTCCTGTAAATGAAAAAAACGAACTTTTTGCTGTTTTTCTTTATAAATATTATGTTATCACTTTGCCGTTAACTTGAAAAAATTGCTGAAAAAACCAGGAAAAACTGTGAAAAAATAATTTTAAAAAATACCGTCGCTGAGAGTGTATATTGCAGCGCAGAATAACAATTGCAATATAGGTGTTATAGTTATATGTACTAAAATATCCAATATCTATAAAGATATATTTAGTCTTATATGTTACAAAAAAACCGCCAACTAAAAGCATAGATTTAAATATCCTTTTCCCCTATAAAATAAGAGGAAATATGGCAATAAAAGGCCCTAAAATTTTTGAAAAAGCCAAAGAAATAGACCTTTCCATAAGACCTTCAAGAGGCACTTTCAGCATTCTTTTCAGGCGCTTTGGAATAACTCATCCTGCAGAAGGGCTTTCAGAACTTGCTGTTTTAAGAAGCATTCTAAGCAATGAGAAAGCAAGAATACTGCATGCTATCAAAAGCCAGAAGCCTGCCTCTGTTTACAGGCTTGCAAAACTGCTCGGGCGAGATTTCAAAGCTGTTTCAAGAGACGTAAGGCTGCTTGAGCACTTTGGGATAATAAGCCTTGAAAAGGAAAGGAAAGGCAACATAACAAGGTTAAAACCTGTTCTTGACACAGATGTCTTTAAGCTTACTATAAGGCTGTAATCAGTAATAGAACCTTAGAATGACTGCTATATCTTCTCCGCCAGCTCTTACAAATGTGGCGTCTCCAACAGCTGTGGCTGTTTTGTTTCCCTGCTCTTCATAGAACAGCTGTTCTGAGTTAGTTAAATTCATGCTCCAGCCTTTTGTTCCTGAAATATACTTTGAAGAAGTTTCTAAAGCAGAGCTAAGTTCTGAATTCAACAAAGTGCAGCTTTCCTCAAAACCAGAATTGCACCTCTTTACAAGTGCTTCAATGCTTTCCCCTGAGCCTGTTGTATATCCAAGAAGAACATAAAGCAAGTCGCTTACTTCAGCTGTTTTTTTCACGCTACTCACGGGCTTTAAGAAGGAAAGAAAAGCAAGCCCGATTACAATGATAATCACGATTATAAGTACAAATCCCATTATTTCCTCCTGAGCTCGCTTGGAAAACTTCATTTTCCGGCGCAGAGAAATGTTACCATTTCTCGCGCAAGAAATGCATGGCATTTCTTTGCGTGCATGGAAATGCTCTGCATTCCAAGAAAACCCTTGGGTTTTCTGGACCAGAAAAGCTTTGCTTTTCTTGGTTCCTGCACAGGAAATCAACAGATTTCCTTGTGCCAAAAATTCCGATTTTTGAGCATTTTTGTTTCTTGCCATGTTATACTGAGATCAGCACCTTTCCGATTGCACAGCTCCAGACATCTGCTTTCTGGGAGCATAGGTTTATGAAAGTTGAATATGTCGCATTCCCTTCTTTTCCAGCATAAATCGTGATTCTTGGAGATTCAGGGTAAATAGGAACAAGCTCTATTCTAGCCACGTTTTGCCAGAATTTCTCATATCCTTGTTCTTTGCTGAGTATTGACGCCTTGTCTTTATCAATGCAAAGAACTTGCTCGTTTCCAAAGCCAGAGCAGGCAAGTTCTGGCATGGCTGCTATTTTTTCAAGCATGCTTTTGGCTGTTTCCTGATTTATAGTTTGTATTTCGCTCTGAAGCTTTCCAACCTGGAATTTTGAGTAAAATATGAAAATCAGAATAGCGAGTAGCGCTATTGCCAGCAGAACGAAAGCTGTTTCCTGTATCTTTATCTGTGCATTTTTGTTTTTTTCCATTGTCTTAGTAGATCGGGCATCTTGCAATGTTGTTTTCAGTTTCGAGCCTGTTCGCCTCAACAACGATTGTTCTTGGGTCAGGGCTTAGCGAGCTTTTCAAGCTCGCAACTTTGCTTTTGAAAGCCGCGAGAGCATTGTTTATGCCGTACATCTCGCAGTCAGCAGCCAGCCGATAGCTTTTTTTCTGATAAATGTCTGAGATTGAGTCAGCTCTTTCAAGCAGCCTTTTTAAATTGCATCTGTAAAGAGAGACATCTGAAAATATCGCGGCATACATCAGGCTTTTTTTGTAAAAATAAACCTTGCCCGCCTTGACAGCTGTTCCCTGCTCGCAGCCTATGTCATCGCAGTAAACACTCATGCTGCATCCCTGCATGTCTGAAAAGCAGACTCTTTTGCTTTCAGAAGAGCATTGCGCTGTCGAGTCTTTTGAAATTATTTTTGAAGTGTTCAGAATTGCAATGTCGTCTCTTATTTTTTGAGGAGCATCAACAAAGCAGTAATTCTGCGAGACAACATAAATCAAGTCGTCAATCCTGAAAGGCATTTCAAAAGGCATTCCGAAAATATAAAACTCCTTGCCCTCAAGTTCCTCTCCGAAAATATATTTGTTATAAATCGCATATTCAGGCGTCAGCTCTTTGAATCTGTTTCCTGATTTCTGCGCGACAGAAATCATGTTTTTTCCAAGCCCTTCTGATGAGCAGGAAATATTTATTAAAATCTCGCTTGGCATGCTCACTTCTTTTGCAAGTGTTATTGTCCCGACAGCTCCGACAGAAGCGAAAGGATTAAGGAGAATGTCAAACTCTCGGACAATTTCAGCGCCGCTTTGCAGCTGCGAAGTTCCTATAAGCTTGCCTGCAAAAAATATCGCAAGAAACAGGATGACTGCTCCAAGAATCAATGCAAAGAGCCAGTTGAATTCAAATTGCCCTTTTTTTCTTTTCATAGTTTTTTTATTTTGCCGCTTTCGCGGTTTATTTTATTACCTCTTTTTATTAAATCACTATTTTTTTGCGCGCTTTTATTTATTTTAACTTAACACAACAAATCTTGAGCCAAGAGATTTGCTTAAAGTTATCTTGACACCATTTTCATTGGTAATGCAGTGCGGGTTTTCCATAGGAAACTGCAGGCATTCTGTTCCCTCGCAGTTTATCAGGAAATTAGGGTTTATCTTCAGCCGAGTCACTTGCTCGGGAGGGTAGAACAGCATGTTTGATGCTGCTGTTTTGTATAAATAAAAGTCTGGCCATCGCTCAATATTCATCTTGGAAGGATTTGAAGTGAAGCAGACATATTTTATTCCTGAAGGCAAGTCAAAACTGAATGTCTGCGAAGATTCTGTCATATAGTACGTTTCAGCGACTTTCCCTTTCAAGTCAGAGACGAACAGCGCGATTTTTGCCCTGTCAGCATTCTGCAGAACAATGTTTATTGCAAAAATCGCGACATAAACAAAAACAGCGATAAGAATTATCGCAAATATCATCTGGAATGACAGCCCCATAATCTGACCTTTCTTGGATTCCATTTTTATCAGGCTGCCTTTGCAACAGCAGTCGGCCTTACTTTTATTACTGCTCCTGTGTTTCCGTAGATATCTTTGCATGCAATATAATAAGTGACGTCTTTCCACTCTGCATTATGGCCTATTGATGCTTGCGAAGGAGTCATGTCACTTCCTGTTCCGTATGTGAATGATTTTAATGAATACTGGCAGGTTGAAGGCTCATTTGTCCCTACATAAAGCAAATCAATATAACTTCCTTCCTGCCTGTAGAATCTTACAATCTGCGGAGGAGCAGTGTCTCTGACAGCATTAAATGTTATGGAGTCTGAGGCAATGTTCTGGTCTTTTTCATCAATACAAGTTACATAAACCACATAGCTTTTGTATAAAATCTGCTCTGAAATTGTTGTTGTATGCTTTCTGCTTCCTGTTTCTGTGAATTTGCTCATTTCTTCAAAAGGCTTTTTCCTGTCAAGAGAATAATAGCAGACAGCGTCTTTTCCAGTGTTGACTTTGATTTTTGGCTTTGATTCTGTTATTGTTCCTGTTGGGGCTGTGATGTCAACAGTGAAAGGCGCTGAAACTCTGAACTTTACAACAGTCGCAGCCTCTCCCACATTGCCTTTTGCGTCCCTGCACATCACAATATAAGCATAAATCTTGTCATTATTCAATCCTGAAAGCAGAGCTGTGTGCTCTTTCAAGTTTCCAAGCATAGGCTTTTTCAAGTCATCCCATTTTGTCTCTGTGAATGCAAGGCTTTTTGTGATTTCTTCCTCTGATGCTCCAGAAGTGATTAATGAGCTTGAAGTGTCGTAAATTCCCTGCAGATAATTCAATGTCTCATCCATTGTTCCGAACGCATATGTGTCATATCTGCACGACGCGCTTTCATCAGTGACTATTTTCATTGTAATGTCCTGCTTTCCTGTTGCAAGACTCGAGCCCTCAAGCATTGAGCTTGGGGCAGGATACTGTGAGACAACAATAGGCCCTGACAAGTCAGGCTTGGCGTCTTTGTTTATTTTTATCTCAACTGTCTTTGTATAGCTTACAGGATTACACGCATCCTGGCATTGTATATAGTATGAGAATGCGATTTTTGAAGGCTCGGAAACATCAAATAAAGTCGCGTGTATCGTATGCTTTGTATCAAGCGCATTCAAAGTAATTTTGTCTGCCCATAATGCGTCTTTTTCAGTTGAGTATCTGCATTCTGAATATTTATTAACAGTAACATTGACTTCATATTCTGACTGATTGAATGGGATATTGTAAACCTGCCACAAGACATCAGATGTTTTTGAAAATCCTTCAATCTTGCTCAGCTTGATTATTTCTCCTGCGCTTGCATCGCAATTCGCGACAGCTTCCTCGTTCGGCAAGCACACTCCGTCTGCAAAAGTGCATCCTTTCTCGCCATCTGAACTTAATGCATAGCATCTTTCAGCATCGCATATTGTGTTCGCATCAGCATTGCATCTCCAGCAATTCTGATATCCCGTAGCAACGCCCGGCATTTCACTTGCACTCACGCCGACACATGTTCCCTGTGTAGCAGGGCCGACAGCAGCTGCTTGTATAAGGCACATTCCGAATGGGAAAACCCATTTCATCATCTTAGCGCATCCTTCTGTACATATTTTGTAAACAGCAATTACCCCAGGTCCACTACCTGCAGCAGGCGCAGTACATAAAACAGCTCCGCACAAAATTTGATTCATCCAATATTGAGGGGATAACTTATCTACAAATCCAAGAACATTTGGACTTATCTCTTTTAATACATAATTAAAAAACATCCCGATGCTTGATCGCGCTAACCTATCAACAATAAGCTTTTTCAAGTATCCTTCCTGCGAGAAATAATTCTTCATAGATGTTTTGTAATCTTCAGTGGAATTGAACATCGCCTCTTCTATATCATCAGCTAACAACACATCTTTCACTAAATCGATATGGTCTCTACCGAAATATTCATAACCGCGACCAAATAACTCAAAATCGGTTGTGGTTGCTTTTCCTGTGAGCGGGGCGATGACTTTTGCACTTACAGAATATTGTGATTTTTTAGCCTGCAATTTTTGGTTCGCATCATTTACTTTAGTGGTATACAAGCTCATCATCTTAGTATAATATTCACTGCTTGTTTCGCTTTTTTCTGTATCATAATTATAAATAGTGGCTGTTTTTTTATTGTGGTCTAATCTAACTACTACTTTATGGTTTAATGAATTATACACTCCTTTTTTTGTTTCCGTCCCTTTGTTCATTCTTGTAAACGGCATGTCATCTTCAAAATCATTTTGGGACATTTCCATATTTTGCATTTCAGCAATTCCAATTTCTCCACTTGCTAAGCTGCCTGCTTTTGGAAGCATAATATAGGTATCTGGTTTTCCATCATTGCCGAAATCATAAAAAGATGCCACATCTTTTTCAGTTCCTTCAATAGTGTTCATTTTATTTAGTTTCGCCCCGCTATTATATTCATCAATTTCAATATAGAAATTATCTTTTTCGTTAACTATATACGCTCTTCCAGGGTTCGTGCCCGAAATATCTGCCGCCATGGCTCCTGGATTGCCTCCTTTTAGATAAGTCACAATACTGGCAGTAGCTTTTTGAGCAGAAACGGGAGTATATGCTGGTAGTTCTGTTGCCTTTGATTGCGCAGATGCATCCTTCTTATCTTGAAGCGTCTGTTTGGTTTTGTCAATCGTGCCGCCTTTGTTCTTGCCTTCGAGATTTGCAGCTTCTGTTTCTTTCTGTTTCGCTTCCTTTTCCTTCTGCTTCGCTTCCTCTGCTTTCTTTGCCGCTTCTGCATCCTTTTTCTGTTGTTTTAATAATGCTTCTTCTTGCCTTTTCTTTGCCGCATCTTCTTTTGCTTGCAATGCCTCTGCTTTTTTCTGCTCTGCCTTGGCTTTATTTGCATCTATTTTTTCTTGCTTTAACCTTTCTTTTTCAGTTATTGTTTTTTTCGCCGCCTCTATTGAGTTTATTTTAGTTTCAGGAGTGCCATATGTTATTTGTGTGCTTGGCTGAAGAACTTCTTTGTTAAATAAACCCTCATTTAACTTTCCATTCTGGAGATAATCAGCATACGATTTCCATACTTTGCCCTTCTCAGTCGTAACTTGGAAATACAAGTTTTTTCTTTTTTCCATATCTCCAAAGTCTTTCTCAGTCATTATTCCTTTGCTTTTAACAAAATCTCCCCAAGAAAAACTTGCTTTGTCAGCATTTGCAGGAAGCTCATACATCCCTCCCGCCTCGTTTGTTTCTTTAACAGCCTTATTTGTATCTTTTACAGTTTTTTCTGATGAATCGCCGCTCTTTACAGATTGCTCTTTAACCTTTTCAATTTCAATTTTTTTCTCTTTTGCCAATTTCTTCGCTTCTGCCAATTTCTTCGCTTCTGCTTCTTTGGCTTTCTTCGCTTCTTCTCTTTTTTGCGCAGCTTGTTCATTCTTTTGCTGTTTTTCTAATAGCTTGGCATCTTCTTCAGCTTTTTTCGCTATTTCTTTATGTTTATTAGCCTCGTCTCTTGCAGCTTTTTCCTCAGCAGCTTTTGCCTTGGCTTCGCTTGCAGCTTTTTCCTTGTCTAATATGGCTTGCTCTTTCTTCTTCTTTTCTTCTTCTTTCTTCTGCTCTTCTTTTGCTTTTTTATCTAATAGTTCTTTTTCTTTCTGTTTTTGCTCGTTTTCTCTCTCTACATTTTTCCTATCTTCCTCCGCTTTCTTTTCCTCTGCCTTTTTACTCGCCTCTTCTTCTTTCGCTTTTTCTAGCTCTTCTTCTGCTTTCGCTTTTTCTTTCGCCGTTGCTTCTTCAAGTTTTTTTTCTGCAGCTATCCTCTTTTCTTCCGCTTCCTTGAGTTCTGCTTTTTTCTTGTCTTCTGCTGCTTTCGCATCTGCAAGAGCTTTTTCATCTGCTGCTCTTTCTTTATCTAGTTGAGCTATTCTTGCATCTCTGTTTGCCTCAGTCATACCAAATGTTTGAATGGTGTTTACCGCATTGTCAAAGAAATTGTTCAATTTCTCCACGCTTTCGGGAACAATAAAATCTACTCCTTCAAATACTGAAGAAAAAGTATCCCTGGCAGAATCTACCAGTGCTTTAAAAGGGGCCAGCTTTCTCTCTTCTTCTGGAAGGTCTCCAACAATACCGAGCTGCGCGCCCACATTGGCTGCAAAACCGCTCATTAAACCAGAGGCAGTTGTTTCAATGGCACAGATTGTTGCTACAGCCCCGACATTTACGTTCTTGTTCTCATCATGCGCGCAGTATCCTCTTGAATAGCAAGTTTCTGAACCTTTACATTTCACCCAAGGGGAGCTTGCTTCTGTTGTCATGCAGCTTGAGCATAATTCTGCAGTCGCAGGAGCATATGTTGGAACGCAGTCATTATTTGACATATGCATGCAGTCGCCCATGTTGCTGCACATTTCTTCATCATTGCAGTATCCAGCGCCGCCCCCTCCTAAAATTCCTGTTCTGTAATCAAGCCATTCAGGATTAATAAAATCAGACCCTGTAATGTCAGAAAATCCTTTCGCTAGATTTATTGCCAAATTTGGCGCTCCTGACCAATTGCCTATCCATCCTGGTTTGCAGTCAGAGCAGTTCATATATTCATTTGCTCTTGAATATGCGACTGATAATGTTTTATTGAACTCGCATATTTCATCTCTTGAACCAGAAAGAGCGTTTACCTCAAGAACCCCGTTGTTGCAGACATAAGTGTAATGCCTTTCTCCAGGGCCTTGATACTGGACACAGGCAGTTTCAACATTGCTTAGAGAGATTGTTGAATCTTCTCCGCCAGCTTCAATTATTTTTCCGTCTGGTTCAGTTGGAGAAAAATATTGCACTTCGCCTGTTTTAAGCAGCGCAGTATCATAGCCGAGATTTGTAAAACTAATATCAATATCACAGCCAATTTCTTCACAATATGCAATATCTTCTTCTTGGGCACATCTTTCAACATTCAGCTCGCAGGTGTCAAGAAGCTGTTCTTTTACCCCGCAGCTGTTACAGGAATAAACATCTCCTTTGTAGCAGCATGTTTCTGCATTTGGAATGCAGTTAGAGCATCTGTCCAGCCCAAAAATCCCTCCAACTCCATCACATTCTTCTCTTGTTGAAGCGAAGCAAGTTTCAGCTGTCCTGCAGTATCCTTTTGCTTTTTCAGGGCTCAAGTCAAGGCAGTCCTGATAATTTGTATCGGCTATTTCATAATCAAGATTATAAGATTCAGCGAGCTTTGCGCATTTGCCCCTGAAAAAATGATATTCTGTAAATGCTGTATTCCCTCCGCTTTTGAAAACACAGCATCCTGGCTGGCATGATGCAATTTTTGTTATGTCAGACTCAGGGGAAAGATATCCGTTATTGTCTTCGCATTGCTGTCTCGTATAACTTAAGTCGCAGCTTCCATCCTGCTGGATGCATACTCCCCTGTCTTCAGGGTTTCCAACCTGCGCCTCGGCAAAAGAAGCGTTCATTGAAATAGATGTAGCGAATGTCATGCTTGACATTAGGAGAATGCAGAATACTGCAAATGCTTTTTCTGTCATTTTATCTGATTTTTTTCCTTTCATTTTATTGGCTTCCGACAAGGAAATTAAAAGTGTAGATGCTGTCTAATTGAGGATTGTCATAAAATATTGAAAACAAAACATTCTTGTCATTGTAAATAACTCCTGATTTGTCTGAAGGAACATGCTCATAAGCAGAGCTAACAATATATATTTCATCTGCATTAGGATCATCTCTTAACTTAATCTCCTGTTGTGATGCCTGATCTTTCATAATTTTTTCATACGACTTGCCTTCTGCAATTGTATTGACGATTCTTGCCGCAATATCTCTTATTTCTAACAAGTTAATAGGGATAGAAACAGAATAATCATCGACGCTTGTCTTAACTCCCGCCCTTGACAAAGTCAGAGGATAGCTAAAATCAGCTTTTACACCATCTTTAGTTATCTGGATATCTTCATCTAAAATTATTACTGATCCAGCATCAACATCAAACTGTTGTTTGAAAGATTTGAAATCGTTTATGCAGTAAACAAATCCCGCGTCAGATGTTAAAAATCTTTTAAGCTCAGATTCCATTTCAGCGAAAGAAGGCAATTCATTTAAATAACCAAGTTCATTGTCATAAAATAAAGCATAGTTTATTATTGGAGGATCTTCCATAACTTCTATTGGCATTGAAAAATGCTCTTCTGTCAGGATTATCCTACCACCTTGTCTTCCTAATGTGTTCATGCCTATTCTTATCGAGCCTTCCATGCAGTCTTGCACATATGTTTTTATCGCGCCTGTCTGCCCTGCAAGAAAAACCTGAGCCTCTTCTGCAGTCATTGCAGGCTTTGTTATGCTTGGAACAAGAAGAACAACTGCTACTATTCCAACTACGACAAGTATTGCAATTATGACAAAAAGCGTTATTTGTCCTTTCTTATTATAGCTGCCTCTTTTACCTGACATTTTCCTTTTTTTATGATGTTTGCGTTTTTTATAAACCTTATTAAATATGATGCTTTTCCTTTATTATATCTAAGAGCTTTGCTTTAATCATTGGGAATTTGTTCTTTATTCTAAAGGCGTCTGAAACTTGCGCGGGCTTGCCGTAATATTTTGAGCCAATTCTTATTTTTCTAAAGCTGTCAAGCTCAGATATCTCATATTCAGATATTTCAGGAAACTTCTTTAAATATGCAATCCCTGCCTCATGGGAATATGATTTATAGCCGTCTAATGCCAGCAGTACATCTGTAAGCTCACGAAGGCAGTCATAAAGAAGCTCAAAAACAATTCTCGCCATCTTTTCATCTATTTTCATTTCAAAGGCGATTTCTGCCCTTATTTTCAGCTCTTCAAGAAGCGATTTTGCAAGCTCCATGTCAGGTGAAATTCTTTTGACATCTCTTTCTTTTATAAATTCTTCAAATTTCTTCATTTTACCTTTAAATATCCGAAAAGGATAACGCCGTTGGCAAGATTATTCATCAAAGTTGGTTTTATTTCATCATAGTTTATCTCAAGGAGATGTATTCTTCTCTTCAATTCTTTTTCAAACTTCTCCAAAGGAGGAGCAAGCTTTTTACTAGTTATTATTGCAATGTCAACATCTGACTTCTCTATATCTTCTCCTTTTGCATAACCGCCGTATAAAATTATTGCTTCAGGATGATTATACTTTTGAATGAGGAAATCCAAAATGCCGGATTCTATTAATACTTTTATATTATGGTTTTTTTTTGCTTCGACAAACTCTCTTAAATCAAGGTTTGCCTTTACTTCAAAAATAGGTTTGCTTCTTACCACCTTCAAAAATTTTGAGGAAACAAGAATTTTTAATTTTCTTGAGACAGTTGCAGGGGAAACCCCTGTCAAGTGCGCTATTTCCCTTAAATGAAAGCTTCCCGTCGGGTTTTCAAAGAAAAGCTTCAAAATCCTGTTTATCTTCTCATTTTCTTGAAACAACTGTTTCATTTTTGGAACATCTGTTTTACCTAAGAAACAGTTATTTATAAATCTTCCTTTTTCTGCGCTTTTATAAACTTAACTTCGCCTTGCCGACAAATGCCCTCACTTAATTACCTTGACTTTCTGCACAACATTCTTCCCGCCATACAGGTTTTCTTCCATTTTAGTACCATGCTCTTGCAGCTCTTTTAAGACATCATATGGGTCAGAGATATAAACAAAAGTGTCATACTTAGACACTGTTCTGGGGTGTTCTCCACCAGTAGATGTCACTTCTCCGGTAAAAATATTGATGCTTCCTGTTTTAAAAATCCAGTTAAAAAACCCTTTTGATACAGAAGCATTCTTAATTTCATCATAGTTTATTGATTTGAAGTTTCTTCCGAATATCCCACTTTGAAGAATAGCTCTTTTGTCTGTAAGGGCATAATGCGTGAATTTATAAGAAAGATTGATCCATAAAACAATCAGACAAAAAATCACAGCTGCAATAATTATTCCGACAAAGAATGTTGCAATCACTGCTGCGATGATGCCTCCCAAAAGAGCAGAAATTATGTAAGGAGCGTAATTGGGCTTTCCATCCCAGATAGTTTTCTCTTTTGATTCAAGAATCTGTGGAATCTCATTCATGAAATTAGAAAATAACAGTTATTTATAATTCTTTTCTTTACTAATCCTCTTCAACTCTTGGCGCGAGAATAAATATCATTTCAGCAGCGCCTTTGAAATCCAGCCTTGCCGGATAGTCGCTTGAGAACTGGATGACTGTTTTGTCTGAAATTCTGCCCGCTTTCATGAACTTCTGCAAATATTCTATGCTGTATTTTGATTTCGCTTCTTTCGTTTCTATTTTCGCCTGCTCTGCAGAGAACTCGGTTTTTGTGCTGTTCAACGCTCCTTGAGCCTCAATAGTGAAGCTGTCCTTCAACGCAGAAAAAGTACACGCGTCTGCAACAATCGCGGCGTCTTCTATTGCCGTTGCAAGTATATCTGAATTAATCTCTATCTTGCTTGAAAATTCAAGCTCGGGAATTTTTTTCTCTTCCTGCTCAATATCTATCAGCGCGAGCTTGAAATGACGTTTCATGCCTTCAATCCCAAATTTCAGCAGATTGTCCTCTTTTTCAATTGTCAAACTGCTTCCAAGAGGAACTCGTTTAAGCACTTGCTTCAAATCTCCAAGATTCAATCCCAAAACTTCCTCTTTTTCAAGCTCGAACATTGAGAATGCTGAATGCGGCAAGTTCAATGTCACGAGAGCGACATTTGCAGGATCTATCGCGATAATGCCCAATCCGTCTTTATTCACCTTCGCCTTGACTTCAGTGACTAAATCAGAGATTATATTTATGCTTTCAGACAGCACCTTTGCATCAGTCAGTTTTAGCTTCATTTTCCCGCCTTTTTCCCCTGTCTATACATGTAAATACAAGGCTTTTCATTTTTAAACTTTGTTGCGTTTGAATAGTCTTGATTCTTTATTGAAAAACTATTTAAAAAAAGCATCCTGTCTGTTTTTATGGAAGAAGGGCAAGAGGGAGAGAAACTTGAAAAGCTGAAAAGAATTGCTAGAATATATTACTCAAGAAAGGACATTCAGCAGGCAATAGCAAATTTCTCGAAGTCAAGGGAAACAGCCCCTTGCTATGGCGGAGAGGGATTCGGGAAAAGGCCCGATACTATTGAATATCCTAATGAAATCCAGAATCTTGTGCTCAAGGGGGCGACTTCTTTTCATTGTTCAGAGGAATTGTGGAGCAATCCTCTTGAGCTCAACACAGAAATGTCAGAAGAGCAGATGACAAATCTGAGGGAAGGCTGGGACTTGATTCTTGATGTAGACAGCAAGTTCTTGGATTACAGCAAAATAACAGCAGAGTTATTGATTGAGGCGCTGCATTTTCACAACATATATAGCATAGGGATAAAATATAGTGGAAATAAGGGGTTTCACATTGGAATTCCATTTTCAGCTTTTCCTTCAAAGCTGAATAACATTGATGTCAAGAAATTTTTTCCAGAAGGGCCTAGAATAATCCAGGGATATTTGAATGAAATGATTTCAAAGGAACTTGGGGAAAGAATGGCAGGACTTGATATTAAGGAATCAGGATTCAAAGTTTATGACTCTGATGCGGCGAAAAAAGTTATGCCTGATTTGATTCTAGCATCTCCACGGCATCTTTTCCGAGCGCCTTATTCTCTGCATGAAAAAACAGGGCTTGTTTCAGTAGTAATAACAGAACAGCAATTAAAAAACTTCAAGCCTGGAATCGCAAAGCCCGAGGCTGTTAAAGTTATTCAGTTCCTTCCGGAGGCAAAAGAAAACGAAGCCCGCGAACTGCTTGTGCAGGCTCTTGACTGGGCAAAAAAAACCGCGAAAAAAGAGCCAGCATCAGGAAAAACATATTCAGTCATCAAAGATGTTTCTGCGACATGCTATCCTCCATGCATTCAGAATATCCTGAAAGGAATAAAGCAGGACGGCAGAAAAAGAGGGCTGTTTGTTATGCTTAATTTTTTCAAATCTCTGAACTTGAGCAATGAGGAAATTGAAAGAAAAATCCAGGAATGGAACAAGCTGAATGCAAAGCCGCTGAAGCAGGGCTACATTCTCTCACAGATTTCATGGCATGCAAAGCACAAGGCAATGCTGCCTCCAAACTGCGATAAGCCTCATTACAAAGACATTGCTGTCTGCTCTCCAGACGCAATATGCAGCAAGATAAAGAATCCTGTAAACTACGCTGTTTTGAAAACAAGGCTCTCTGAGCCAAAACCGAAGAAACAAAAGAATTTTAAATAACTCTTCCTTAAAATTGGAATGAAAAAAGAGCTGATATTACTTTTAGTTTTCGCACTTGCAATTTCAGCAGCATCTGTAAGCGCGCAGACAGCTGCAAATCAGGAAAAAATTAATCTCGCATACAACTGGCTTGCCAATGCTGTTTCAACATGGCCTTCTTCGACAGAAGACAACTCGCTTGCATTGCTGGCATTGTCTTATGATGACAGGCTCGCTTCTTCAGGAAAGTTTGAACTTCTTTCTAAGTCAAGCGCAAATGAATGCTGGCCTTCTATCTGTAGGATAAAGCCGACAGCGCTTGCTGTTCTTGCGTTAAACAATCTGAAAGAAAATATGGAGACAGCTGACAGCTGGCTTCTCTCCCAGCAGAAAAGTTTTACAGACACCGAGGCTGCATGGTATCTGCAAATTGATTCTGAAGAAAGCGCAAACTGTTCAATAGGTTATGACAGCAAGTCTTATTCAGTATCATTGGATGACAATAAGAAATTAAGCGCCTCTGCAGGAAACTGTTTGGCATTGACATCTGACAGATACTGGCTTTCTGTCTCAAAATCAAATGAATGCCTTGACAAAATTTACAGAGTGACATGCAACAGTGATTTTATTGCTTCTATATTTTACGCAAAGGGCGGAACACTTTACATTCCAAGCGAAACATTCTCAGCGACTGCAGGAAGCGGCGTTGATGCGAAGATACAGTCAGTGTGCCTTGCAGAATCAGGGCAATGCTCATATGAAGGGACTTTATGGGCCGCTTATGCATTGGAAAAAGAAAATAAAGATGCAAGCTCTCTGATTCCTTATTTGCTCGCGCAGAAAGATGCAAAATTCATGCCAGATGCTTTGCTTTATCTGGCGACAGAAAACAGCGAATATGCCGAGAATCTGATAACATCCCAGAATGCAGACGGCTCATGGACAGCTGCAAACTCTCCATATTCAAAAGTTTACGATACTGCGCTCGCATCTCTTGCGCTGAAAAAATATTACTCGACAGCAAATGTTGAGAAAGCGGAAACATGGATGCTTGGGCAGCAGAATTCAGAAGGTTCTTTCGGAACTCTGAACAAAATAAGAGACACCGCGATTGTTCTTTATGCTTTATGGCCGAAAGAAGCAGCGACTCTCGGGAATGAATGCGAAAATATGGGCTACAGCTGCAAAGATTCCTGTTCTGCAGGTGAAGAGGAAGAAACATTTTATTCTGGCTCATGCCTGGCAGGAGTGTGCTGCAAGCCAGCAGCAGGAGTCTGCGAAGTTTTGAGCGACTGCAGCAAAGGAGAATGTGATGGAGAGATTGTGAAAGATGAATTCGGAAGAACAGGCATCTGCGAATATGGGGGAGAATTAACCTGCTATGACGGCTTTGACAATGATGATAATGGATTAATTGATAATGAAGATCCTAGCTGCAGGTCAGAAAAATTATGCGATGAGCTTGCAGGAGCAATATGCAGCTCTTCGGAAATATGCCAGGGCGGAGAAATGAAAATAACAATTGACACAGATTACTGCTGTGTTGATGGCGTCTGCGCGCAGGGACTTAGAACTTGCGCTGAGCAGGGAGGAAACATTTGCTCTCCTGAACAATCATGCTCAAATTTAATAAAAGCATCTGACACTTCATTCTGCTGTTCAAAAGAATGCGGCAAAAAAGGCGGCTTGTGGTGGCTGGTTATCCTGCTTGTTATTGCGATTGCTGTTGTCTTGTATTTGCTTTACAAAAAAGGAATAATCAAATTTGGCGGAAAGCCAAAACCATCAATAGGCCCTGGAGCATTCCCTCCTTACTCTCCGCCATTTTCCGCAGAAGTAAAAAGGCAGCAGCCCGCAACTCAGCCCGCATATGCCCCACAAATTCAAAAACAGCCATTGGGCTTGTTCAGAAAACCCTTAAGAGCAAAGCCTCGCAAAAAAACAAGCAAAGAAGAAGAGCTTGAAACTGCATTTAAGGAGCTTAAAAGAATAAGTGAGTAAACAGAATGATAAAATCACTCATGATTTTAGCATGCCGAAAACAGGAGTTTTCAAGCATGAAAAAGCTATTTTTGCTCTTGTTTTTTGCGTTTATTTTTCTTCCAAATGTTTCTGCCTGCATTGACATAAGCATTGCGAAATCAGTATACTTTCCGGGAGAAACCCTGCAGGCTGAGATAACAGGGAGCTTTGTAAAAGATTTGTCAATGGACAATATCTTTTTCTACAAGCAGAGCAGCGAACTGCCTCTTGTTTTCAATCTTGAAAAAATCTCAAACAGCAAATTCTTTGTATATGTCAAGGCTCCGAAAAGTTACGGCATCCATTCTCTCGGGATAAAAAATGTCTTGTGCATTGAAAATGAAACTTTGAAAGATGCCAGCAGAGAATCAAAATTCACGATAAAGAAGCCCCTTGCTTACGCTTTTGACTGGCTGGAAAAAAATGCAGTCTGGCAGCAGCTTAACGCTAAAGACGCTGCAAATGCGATTATCGCTTTTCCATACGGAAATTTTTCAGAGCAAGCAAGAAACTCACTGCTTGAAAAGAAAACAGGAAATTACTGGAATGACAGCAATTCAGTTATCTCAACCTCCCTTGCTTTAATTGCATTAAACAAGCTGAACTCGCCAGCAAACGCAGACTGGCTTGTTGATGCTCAGAATTCAGCAGGCAAGGGATTGTGGACAATTGTTTTTCAGTCGAGCAGCAATGAAGAATGCGGCATAATAATCAACAATGAGATAAATGAAATTTCAGCAGCAGCAGGGGAAAATTCTTTTGATATTGCAATGCCTGAAGACAGTTCAATCAACATCAGTTTAAATTGTTCTTCTGCATCAAACACAAAACTTACTCATGTTTACAAAGGAATTGTAACAAACTTCCAGCTTCCTACATTAATTAACAATGAAAAATGCTGGGGCTCTGGCTACAAAACAGCCTGTGGCGCATTGTCAACAGCATACGCGTCCTGGGCTCTTAAAGAATTAAAAAATAATGACGCTGATTTGAGCGCAGCAATAAGCTGGCTCAGCAGCAATGCAAAAACAACAGAAGAAAAAGCGCTTTCATACATTCTTTCTCTGAATCAGGCGGACAGGAGCTGGATTCTTGACAATCAGGCAAAAGAAGGATACTGGAGCGAGCAGGGGCTTGCATCCTCAAACAAATCAAGCATTGAAGCCACGGTTTTTGCATTAAAAGCAGTGAATGACGAGAATGCAATTTTAAATGGAAAATCCTGGCTTCTAAGCATTCTTGAAAATAATTCCCAGAATTCTTTTGGAAATTTTCAGGAAACATCTTTGGCTTTGCAGGCTTTTCTTCTTTCAGAGATAGAGCCGATTCTTGCGATAACGCCTGGAATTGCAAAAACAAAAACAAGCCTTGTGATTGCACTTGAAAATAACGGAATCTTGCCAATAAACGCCACTATTTCAGCACTGACTTCATCAACATCTGTGGTTATCGGAAAAAATGAGCTTAAAGTTGTGAATATTTCAATTCCAGCGCAGCAAAGCGTTACTTCTGCAAATGCAAAAGTTACTTATTCAACAGCTTTTTCATCAGCCTTTTCATACAATATTCCTCTTATCTTATTCCCTGAAAAAATGCAGATAGGAGAGATAACTGAAAATTACAGCCTTATTCCAGGAAACCTTGCTTTTGTTGAAAAAGAGATAAACAAAAGCCTTGAGGCTGGAAAAGAGGCAAATATAACAATAAAACTGAAAAATTATGCATCGAGCGAGATTTCAGACATCTCTTTGACAACGAGCTGGGGGCTTTTTGAAATAAAAAAATTTATTGAGCCTTCAAAAATCGAAAGTCTTGGGGCGGGGCAGGAAGTTTCAGTTGTTCTTAGTATCGATGTCTCAAAGACAGGAACTTATTACGGGACAATTGAAGCAAATTCAGGAGGGATAGTCGCAAGCATTCCCGTTTCTATTATAATCGCCGGGAAAACATCAGAAAAAAACTGCTCAGAGCTTAAGGGAAAAATCTGCAAGGCAGATGAAACTTGCGATAAGGAAATAACTTTTGCTGTTGATGGCCAATGCTGTCCAGGAGCTTGCGAGAAGACTGCAAAACCGCAGGAAGCAAAGCCAAATAAATGGATAGGAATATTAATGGTTGTTCTCGCGGTGGCGGTAATAGCATTCCTTGTCTGGAAACTCAAAAAGAAAAAGAAAAAGCCCGAGATGCAAGATATTCTTCAAAAAATAGAGGAAAAATACAGCAAGCAGACTCCAGGGCAGGCGAAGTGATGAAAATCAGTCTTTGATTTTCAGCATGGGCAGAAATTACAGATAATTTCTGAACACAGGAAATCATGATTTCCTTGTGCAGGAAAACTATATTTTCCAAGCCCAGTTAATAGCTATTTGGATTTTTTCTTCTTGACTTTCTTTTCTTTCTTCTCTTCAACAGACTTTTCTTCTTCTTTTATTTCAGCGCTCTCTTCCTTCTCGCTCGAAAACTCGCGAGTTTTCGGCGCGCCAGAAACCTTTTGGTTTCTGAGCGTTTCTTCGCTGCCTTTTTCTTCAAGCTCTTTTCTTTTTTCTCTTACTCTTTTTATTATCTCAGAAAGCTGTTTTTTAAGAATAAAATTTTCTGTCCCTACTCTTCTTGTTATTTCTGTGACTTTATGCATTTTTGCAGCTATGTCATTGACTAAACCGTTTACTTCTGATATCTGCATGTGCATTTCAGAAGGTTTTATTATTTCTATGCTTGAAGGCAGATATTCAAGAATCAGGCAGACAAGTGTCGGAAGGCTGTTGATTTTCAGCTCAACTTCGACAAATGCTGAATAAAGATTTTTTTCAGCATCAAGCTGCGGCTCATGAAAGTTTTTGTTAAGCAGTTTGGAGCCCTCTTCTTTTTCAAGCTGTTCAATAGCCTTTTCCAGAACTTCTTTTATGTATTCTGGAGGCTTTCCAGCTATTTCGATTATCATATTGCAGTGAAGCTCTTGTTTTTCATTCATTTTATTCAACATTCTTCATGCTCGAAAACTTCTGTTTTCGGCTTGTTGAAAATCATTTGATTTTCACCATTATTAGATAGATGCTTAGCGCAATTGAAGCGCCAAGAAGCCAATAAACCGCGCTGTTTTTTATTTTTTCGCTTTTTGACTTATAAACAGCATCTGCTGTCGCGGTTGTTTCAGCTTTCTTATTCTCATCAAGATTTGGGGCATTTAAAAGCCTTTCTTCTGCGGAAACGCTTTCATTATCCATGGTTTCGGTTTCATTATCTTCAAAAACAAATTCTTGGGCCTCATCGGTGCATATTGAGCTGTTTAGGCCTGAAATTTCAATATTGAAAATATTTTCA
>Ga0315289_10004678_pt1 | contig 20332 bp, 15 predicted proteins | sample YL17G11_40_MG_FD_203452 | JGI IMG/M metagenome (GOLD analysis project Ga0315289, IMG submission 203452) | Sediment microbial communities from Yellowstone Lake, YNP, Wyoming, USA - YL17G11_40 | ecosystem: Environmental > Aquatic > Freshwater > Lake > Sediment | place: USA: Wyoming | collected... | reverse complement strand
GGCATGGGACCAGGCGTCGTACGCGGCGTGCAGGCCGCCGAGGGCCATGATTTCGTCCACGTTGCCTTTGAGCCAGTGGAATGCCGGGCCCGGGATGTGGCGCAAGCGCCAGCGGGCGACGGGGTGGAGGCCGTAGAGGGCGAACTGGGGAGGGAGAGGGGGGGCGTCGGCGCCAATGCCGGCCTCCACGCGCATGAGACGCGCGCGATGCGCGCGCGGTGGGTGGCGCGGGCGCGGCCGGGCGCGGGGCCCGGCCGGGCGCGGCGACGACAAATCCCGCGACGACAAATCCCTAACGCCGCCCGCGCACCGCCGCCGCCGCCGCCAGCACAACAACTAGGGCCAGCATCATGGACGCGGTCGCCTGGCGGGCGGGTGGCGCGCCCGAGGGAGAGGACGCGGCGGGTAGTGCGAAGGCGTCGTGTCGGCGCCGCTTCACACGCCCCCAAAACCAGAAACCCTACGACGCTTCCCTACCGCCCAAGCGACCGAAACCCGCCGGCGCCTCACGCCGCCACCGCGGCCGGCCGGCAAAGCGGCGGAGGCGCGGGCGCGCGGGGAGCCGGCGCGGCGGCGCCCCCCCGCTCGGCCACCGTCACGACGACGCCGTGCTTGGGCCCGAGCGTGAGCCGGCACGTGACCTCCATCGCGCCCCCGGCGTCCGCGGGCGTGAACGAGAAGCGGGAGAAGAGGCGGGCGAGGGTGGTGGCGGCTTCGCGCTGCGCAAACCGCGCGCCGACGCACGCGAGCGCGCCGTCGCCAAAGGGGGCGTACGCGTTGTCGGGGCGGGCGGCTGCTTCCGGTGTGCCCTCCAGCCAGCGCTCGGGGAGGAAGGCCTCGGCGTCGGGCCAGAGGGACGCGTCGCGCTGGATGGCCAGCGTGTTGACCTGCAGCGACGTCCCCCGCGGCACCCGGCACCCCGCCACCTCTTGGTCCGCCTCGGCCACGCGCAGCGTCATGGGCGCGGGGGGGAACAGGCGCAACGCCTCGGCGAAGCAGGCCTGGAGGTAGGGGCCGGCGGCCGCGGCGTGCGCGTCTCCGCCCGCGGAATCAATCTCCGCGGCCAGAATCGCCTGCTTGGCGGGGTGGCGGGCGAGGAGGGCGACGGTGAAGGCGAGGGCGGTGGCCGTGGTCTCGTACCCAGCCTGGGGGTGGTGGGAGGGAGGGTCGGGTCGGTGGCGGCGGCGACCCAAGGCCCCCCTCTCAATCCACCTCCCCCCTCTCACCAGCACAAACGTGAACGCCTGCGCCGCCAGTTCATCCTCGGAAAAGGCGGCGTTGCGCCGGGTGAGCGTGGCCAGGAAGGACGAGCGCGCGGGGGGCGCGCCCCCCACGCGCTCGTCCTCGCCCTCGCCGCCCGCGCCGCCCGCGCCGCCCCGGCGCTCCCGCCGCACCAGCGCCAGCGCCGTGTCCATCAGCACGCCCCGGCTCGCGTCCAGGTGCACCAGGGGCGCGTCCGGCAGGGCGGTGGCGAGGGCGGCGATGAGGGGCAGCGCGGGCGGCACGCACGCCGCGGCGAGGCCCCACACGGACGCGAAACGGGACGCGGCGAAGACGCCGCGCGCCGCGTCGAGCAGGGCGGACGCTTCCTTGGTCTTGGCCGAGGCCAGGGTGTCGACGTCGGTCACGCCAAAGGCTGGGGGAGGGAGGGCGAAGAGGGGAGCACGGGTCGGAACGCGCGCGCGCGTACCTTCCTCGCGCCCACTCCCCCCCCCCCCCACTCCCCCGCTCGCCAGTGCGCAGGACGACCGACATCGTCATCTCGCCCAGCAGGCGGAACACGTCGACCGGGGCGCCGTCGGCCGCGGCGAGGCGCGCGCAGACCGCGTCGGCGCCGGCCACCATCTCCGCCTCGAACCCGTCGAGGGTGGCGCCGTGGAACATGGGCAGCCAAGCAGACTGTGCAGGAGCAAAGGTTGGGGGCGGGGTGGGCGCGCGCGCGCGCGCGCGCGCGCGCGCCGTGCGCCCCCGGCCACCCCTGCCTCCTCTCCCCTCCTCTCCCCCACCTTCATCACGCGGTGGTACTCCCGGTCGTGCGCCCCAGCCGCGAACAGCCCTTTGGCGCCCATGGCGGCGAACCGGTTGCGGGTCAGCGGCGGCAAGAGCGCGTGCCGCCGCGGGTTGCGCAGGTTGACCTTTTTCCCGGCCCCCGCGTCCGCCACCACGACCAGCGGCGTCGCCCCCAGAAATATCTTGAAGACGGGGCCGTGCGCGGCGTGCAGGCGGCGGTAGAGGGCGACCTGGCCTTCGCGGATCAAGTGCGGTGCGTGGCCGACGAGGGGGGGGGAGAGGGGGCCGGGGATGTGGCGCAGGCGGAAGCGGTCCAGGGGGTGGCAGGCGTAGACGAGGAACTGAGGAGAGAGGGACAGGGGGCGGTGGCGGGGTCGGCGGCGGCGGGGGTTGGGCGGCTTCGCCCGGCGCGACTAATGCGGAAGCGCGGCCGCATCCGCCCGCCAACCGGCCGTCACCCCTGCCGGGGTCTCTCTGCGGCTCTCGGCATCGCTGCGCGAGGAGCCTCGGACCGCCCCGGCGCCACCTCCCCCCCATTCGCGCCGCCGCGCACCGCGAGGACCGCCGCCGCGGCGACCGTCGCGGCGGGGTGATGCACCAGCAAATCCAGCATGGCGCTGGGGGCGCGCCGGGGGTTGAGGGAGCGGCCGCGGCAGAGACTGGCCACGGTTGGCGAGCGCCGCGCGCTTTTGTTTGCACAGCCGCAGCCGCTGACACACGACCGCGCCGCCGCCGGGAAGCCGCCGCCGCGTGTGACACCCAGTCCTCCCCCCCCCCCCCCCCTGTCGGCGGCCCCCTCCGCGCCGCGCGCGCGCGCCTTCCCCATGGCTCCCTGACACGCGCCGGCCTCCAACGCGCATGGGACGCCGCGTGTCGGCCGCGGCGGCGGCGTTCGCCTGCCTGGCGCTGGCGTGGACCGCGTCGCGAGCCCCGACTCGGGGCGGTGGGCGCACCACCCCTTCCCCGCCGTCTGTCCACCTCAAATTCGGACCCCTGTCCCCCGACGGCGCAGGCGGATTGTCTGGGATGACGAGGTGCGGCGGGAGGCGGTGAAAATGAGTGGAAGGGGTGCCGGTTGCGAGGCCTCTTTTCGCGCGCCCACCTTCCCCCCTCTCCCCAGCCCCGCCCGCCGCCGCCGCCTGCTGGCCGCCGCCCTGCTGCCGGCCGCCCCTTGCACGTCCGCCTCTTGGGGCCCGCTGCGGGGCGGCGGGCGACAGTGGGTGGTGGCCCTCGCGGCCGCGCCTCCCGCGCTGGCCGCCGTCGCCGGCCTCGAGGCCGCGCTCGCCGGCTGTGGCGGCCACCTGGGCTCTTTCCTGCCCGACGCCGCGTTCATCGCGGTCGGAGCCGCCGAATGTGAGGCGCGCCTGCGCCGCGTCGTTGGCGTGGCGGCGGTCGCGCGGCTGCCGGCCGCGGCCAAGGGCGCCGCCGCCTTCCCCTCACCCACCCCACCCCACAACGGCACCCACGCCCTGCTCGCCGCCATCTTTCCGAGGATCGGGCGGGGCGCGGGCGGTGCGAGCGACGACGGGGGGTACGACCCTGCAGGCGCCGCGGCGGCAGACTGGGGAGCGCCGCTCGCGGCGCTCTCCCGCTCCGCCGCCCTCGACCGCGCCGGCCGCCACATCCTGCACGTCCTCGTGCCCACGCATGAGGTGGCTTCTGTCGCGTCGTGGCTCGCCGCCCAGCCGGCGATTCATTGGGTCGCGCCCGCGGCGACGGCGGCAACCCCTTTCAACTGGCACGCGGGCGCCATCATTCAGTCCGGCAAGGCCGGCCGCGACCCCCCTTCGACCCGCGCTGCCATCATGGCCGACTCGGCTCATCCCCTGTGGGCCGCCGGCGTCGACGGCCGGTCGCAGGTCGTCGGCGGCGGCGACTCTGGGCTCGACGCGGCGCACTGCTTCTTCGCCGACCCCGCGGTGCCGCTCGAGTTCAAGGCGGGGGCCAACGGGGGCAAGGTCTTCGACTCCACGACCCACCGCAAGCTGCGCCTGTACCGCGCGGGGCCGGACGGCCCGTCGGACGGCAACGGGCACGGCACGCACACGATGGGGTCGGTCTGCGGCACGCCGCCCGCGGGGGATGGGGGCGCCAAGGCCACCGCGTACGGCGGCATGGCGCCCGCGGCCAAGCTCGCGTTCACCGACCTCGCGTCCGGCGGCGGCCGCCGCGGCCTCGGCGGCGCGCCGCCCCGCGGCTCTGGCGCCATCGTCGTCCCCGGCGACATTGGGGCCGACTACTACCGCGCCGCGTACGACGTGGGCGCCCGCGTGCACTCGGATTCGTGGGGCAGCCCGACAACCGACTACGATTACATGGCGTCGGAGGTGGACGCGTTCACCTTTAAACGCCAAGATTTCCTCCCCTTTTTCGCGGCCGGCAACGAGGGCGCCGTGTCGGCGTCGCCGACGCGCGGCGTGACGACGGTGACGGCACCCGCGACGTCGAAAAACTGCGTCGCGGTCGGCGCGTCGCAGTCGGCCTACGCGCGCGGCGCGGGAGGGCCCGGCTCCGCATTTTCCTTGCACAAAATCACAGTGGCTCAAGCCCCCCCGGGCGGCGGCCCTCCCGCCGACGTCGAATCGTTCCGCGTCGTGCAGGCGCAGTTTGGGGGTAAACTCTCCTCCCTCTACGGCCGCCGCCTCCCTCTGGCCGCCGCCGATCCGCCGGACGCGTGCTCCCCCCTGACCAACGCCGGCGCCGCGGTCGGCGCGGTCGTCGTCGCAGCGCGCGGCGCGTGCGCGTTTGCGGCGAAGGCGGGGAGCGCGCAGGCGGCGGGCGCGGCCGCGCTCGTCGTGTACGACGACCGGATCGCCGATTTCTTCATTCCGGCGGCGGATGGTGGCGGGGGGGGAGGGGGGTTGACGCTGCCCGCCGCGGCCGCGCCGCGCCGCGTCGGGCAGTTGCTGGCCTCGGCCGCCGCCGCGTCCGCCAACGTGACCGCCTCCTTTGGCCCCCCGCCCGCCGCCGGCGACGCGTGGGACTCGTTGGCCGACTTTTCGTCCAAGGGCCCGACGCGCGACGGCCGCGTCAAGCCCGACCTGGTCGCCCCCGGCGTCCTCCAATCCGCCGCCGCTGCCGGCACGGACGGCGCGGTGGGGCAGTGCGGCACGCGCACGATGCAGGGGACGAGCATGGCGACCCCGGTGGCGGCGGGGGCCGGGGCGTTGGTCAGGGATTATTTTTCACGCGGCTACTACCCCTCCGGCGCCCCGACCCCCGCCGCCGGTTTCGAACCCGGCGGCGCCCTCGTCAAAGCCGTCCTCGTCGCGGGCGCGGCCCCCCTCGACGGCTTTGAAGTCGACACTGGCCTGCCGCTCGCGCCGCCGCCCTCGTTCCGGCAGGGGTTTGGCCGCGTTCACCTCGGGCGGTCGCTGCCACTGGCGGGTGGGAAGGATGGGTGGAATCTGCAGGTCGTCGACCGCCAGCCGGCCTCTGGCGGCGACGTTTTCCGGTACTGCCTCCGCTCGACCGGCGGCCCGCTCACCGTCGCCCTCGCCTGGCACGACGCGCCCGGGTCGCCCACGTCGGCCAAAGCCCTGGTCAACGACCTGGACCTGACCGTGCGCGCGGCGGGGTTGGGCGGGCTGGCGCTGCTGGGCAACGGAGGGGGGGTCGGGCCGCGGTCGCCCGACAGAGTCAACAACGTCGAAACCGTCGCCGTCGCGTACCTCCCCCCCGGCGACGTGTCGATCGAAGTCCGCGCGTCCTCCGTCCCGCGCGGGCCGCAACCGTTTGCCCTGGCCGCGCTCGGCGCGTTTGCGGGCGTGCTCGCGTCGGAGTTTAATCCCGCGGCCAAAGGGGCGCCGCCCGCCGACGGCCGGTGCGACGTCGTGGTCGCAGCCGTGCGCAAAGGGCCGGCCGGCGTCTTGGCGTCGCGGTCCGTGTCGTTCGAGTTTGGCGCGGGCGCGGGCGGCGGCGAGACGCGCGCCGGCGCGGGCGCCGGCCCCGCGTTCGAGTGCGCGCTGAGCCTCACAAATGCTCGGGACGCCCCGTCCTTCAAGGCGTGCTCGTCGCCCGCGTCTTTCACAGACTTGGCCGATGGCTCCTACACGTTTCGCGTGCGCGCCCAGGGCGAGGCGGGCGCCGCGGCGCGTACGTTCACCGTGGACGCGACGCCGCCGACTCTCGCGTGGGCGGGGAGCGGCAGCGCCGGCGGCGCCTTCCCGGCGGCGGCCGGCGCGCCCGCGTCCTCGACGCTCGCGTTTGCCGCCGCCGACGCGTCCCCCGTCACCTACCAATGCCGCCTGGACCGGGACGGGGACGGTCCGCCCCCCCCCACCCTGCGCCTGTGGTCGGCCGCGCCGGGCGGGCTCGCGCGCGCGCGGCCCGCCGCGGTCGGCGCGTGGGCAAACTGTTCCTCGCCCGCGGCGTATGCGTGGCTCCCGCCCGGCACGTGGAGGGCGCGCGTCGCCGCCACGGATGCCGCCGGCAACCGGGCGAGCGAGGAGTTGAGTGCGCGGTGGTCTGTCGACGCGCCGCCGGCGCGCGCCGCCTTCCTCGTGGCCGGCCCCTTTGGCCCCGGCAACGCGACGAACGCCGAGTTTGAGGTACGCATTGTCGGGACTGATGGCAAGGTCGCCCCCGCCACCGCGGGCGACGGCCTGCAGTGCCAGCTGGTGCCGGTGGCGGGCGCGGGCGCGCCCGCGGCCGGCGCGCAGCCGGCGCGCGCCGCGGGCGCCCAGGACGCCGCTTGGACCGCGTGCGGCGGCGGCGCGAGCGGCAAGGCGGCTTACGACAAGCTGGCCGACGGCGCGTACCAGTTTGCGGCGCGGGTGACGGGAAGTGGAGGAGGGACGGCCGCGGCGGGCCGCCGGCTCGCCGCGGCCGCCGCCGACGGCGCCTTCCTCGCCTTTTCCGATTTCGCCGTGCGCACCGCCCTCCCCGCCGTCAACCTGACGTCCACCCCGCCCGCGGTGATCGCCAACGGGAGCAGCGTGCGCGTCGAGTGGGGGGTCGGCGGCGGGGCGAGCACCGCGTGCGCGCTCGCGTCGAGCGCCAACCGCACGCGCGCAGCACCGTTCCCCTGCACCTCCCCGCTCGACCTCGCCTCCCTGCCCGACGGCAACTACACGCTGACCGTGACCGCGACGGACGCGGTGGGCAACGCGGGCGCGCCCGCGACGGCGGCGTGGGTCGTCGACTCGCTCCCCCCCTCGCTCGCCCCACCGCTCGCCACCCCCAACGCCACCCGCACCGGCGCCCTGAACTTCACGTTTGCGGCGACGGACCGCGGGTCGGGCGTGGCGGGGACCACGTGCCGGCTGCGGCTGGTGGCGCCTCGCGGCGGGGTGGCCGCTTCAGGGACCGCGCCCGCGGGCACGTGGGAGCCCTGCACCTCCCCGTCCTCCCACACCGACCTGCCCGACGGGCGCTACGGCTTCGCCGTGCGCGCGGCCGACGGCGCGGGCAACGAGGCCGAGTCGGGGGAAGTGGCGGCGTGGGCGTCGACCGTCGCGCCGGCGGGGGCGGCCGTCACCGCCTCACCCGGCTCCACCCCCGCCCCGTCCCGGGTCACGCTCGCGTTTCAGGCGCCGCCGGATCCGGCGGCCGCGCCGGTGGTGCGGTGGGAGTGCGCGCTGGTCAAGGGAGAAGGAGGGGGGGCCGGGCCGCCAGCGCCACCCCCATCCCCGTCCCTCGCCTCTCCTGCCACCAAGTGGGAGCCGTGCCAATCGCCCCGCGTCTACCGCGGCCTGGCCTCGGGCTCCTACTCGTTCGCCGCGCGCCCGACCGACGCCGCGGGCAACGTCGGCGCGGCGACCGCGGCGACCGCCTTTGTCGTCGACGCCTCGCTGCCGCTGCCGCCCGAGGTAGACACCGGCGACGGCGCCGGCGGCGGCCTCACGGGGTGGCGCCTGTGGGCGGCCGTGGGCGGCGGCGCGGCAGGCGCGGTCGTGGTCGCGGTCGTGCTGTGCGCCTGCTGCCGCCCCGCGGCCCGCGCGCACACCCCGTTGGCCTTTCACGGGGGCCCTGTCGCCCACCGCCCCCCCACCGGCACGACCGACGCCGAGGCGGCCGCGCTGCGCGCCGCGCTCGCGGCGAGCGCGGCCGACGCCGACGCCGGGCGCCGCGCGCAGGCCGCCGCCGCCGCCGCCGCCGCGGCCCGGGAGGCGGCCGACCTGCGCCGCGCGGTGGACGCATCGCTGGAGGAGGACCGGGTGCGGGAGGCGCTGCGCCGGTCGATGGTCGAGAAATAGAGAGCGCGGAGAAGAGCGTGCGTGGGCGGTGTGCCGTCTTTCTTTCCCCCTCTCTCTTTCCCGCCCCGCGGGCGCTCCATGCGTTGTGAAAGAAAGCAATGACGGCGGACACAGAGGCGCGGGCGCGGGGCGCGCGGGCGGCGCGGCTCTCCCGGGGGGGGGGCCGAGCGGCGCGCCGCGCACCCCAAAAAGAAAAAACAGACGCCACCCGTCCCCTCCCTCACACCCCGGGCGGCCCCGTAATCGCGGGATCGTTCAGGTCCAGGCCCGAGTCGAGCAACAGGGACCCCCCCGCCTGAACGGAACCCGACACTGACCCGAGCGACAACGCGGGCAGGTCGTCCTGGGTGGGGAACGAGGAGATTCGCGCGGGGTCGGGCACGTTGGTCGAAGTGATTTGGGTCGGGCCCGTGCGCGTCAGGTTGAGGCGGGGGTAGTACCCCGGAAACGCGATCGCGGTCGTGCCGACGATCTGCGCCCACGGCCCCGTCGTCTGCGTCGAGTTTAATTGGAGCAGGTGGCGCAAAGTCGTGGTGAGCAGGGACGGGCGCGGGAGGTGGGGCTGGGGGGGGGGGGGGTGAGAGGGGCGGGTCGGCGCGGCGCGCGGCGCGCCCCCGCGGCTCCTCCTCTCCTCCCACCTCTCCCACCTTGTCCTCGATGGGGCGCGCCGTCGTGGTGGCGGCTAGGGCCAGGGCCAGGGCGAGCAGGGCGATGCGGGCGGGGGCGCGCATGGTGGCTGAGTGATGCGGCGCGGGGGGCGGGAGCGCGTTGGCGGGCTTGTGGGCGCGCGCCCGGGTCGACATGCGGCCGCCGCCTGTGTCAGCAGGCACTTGACACCGCCCGCCACGCGACTAGGCTGGCGAGTGGCGCCCCGGGGCCCGGCGCGGGCCGCGCGACCACGCGCGGCATGCGCGCCGACGCTCCGACCCCCGCGCGCAATGCGGCGCTCCTGCCCGCCCTCCCGCGCGCGCCACCCACCTAGTGAGATGTGTGCGCGTGTGAGTGCGACAGCGTGAGGCGGAACGGGGTGGTGGCGGCCTGGAAGGCGGCTCGGCGGGGAGGGCAGCGGGCGGGTGTGGCGGCGGCGGCGCGACTCCCCGACCGCCAAGACGCACAGGGCCCCGGCCGCGGTCACACGCCGTCGCGCCCTCCACAGCCAACCAAATAATCGGGCCCCGCGCTAAGCGGCGGCCGGTGTGGCGACCGAGTCGCCGTTCGCCGCCGCCGCGTCGAGCACCGCCGCCGCCGCACCCTCAAATACGGCCGCCACGCCGGCCGCCGTCTTGGCCGATGTCTCAAAGAAAAGCATGCCGTTCCTTAGAATAAAGGAGGGGTGGGGCGGGTGGGCGGCGGCGAAGAGAGGAGGCTCCCCCGCCCCCGCCCGGGTTCCCCTCGTCTCACCTGGTCGCCAGCGCGCGCCCCTCCTCTTCCGCCACCTCACGCCCCCCCTCCAAATCCGCCTTGTTGCCCACCAGGACGGCGACCGCGCCGGGGGGGCCGCCCCGGGCGAGCTCGCGCGCCCAGTGCGCCGCGCGCGCGAAGGTCGCGGCGTCGGCCACACTGTAGACCACCGCCGCCGCGGCCGCGCCCCTGTAGTACAGGGGCGCCAACGATGCGTACCGCTCCTGGCCCGCGGTGTCCCACAGCTCCAGCTTGGCGGCGCGGCCGTCCGGGAAGGTTAAAGAGTGGCCGACGTACGCCGCGCCGACCGTGACCTTACTCCCCGGGTCGAACGTGCCGCGCACGTAGCGCAGGACGAGGCACGATTTCCCCACGCCCTGAAAGGGGGGAGAGGGAGGAGGTGGTCTTTTTTTTTCTTTTGGCGCCGGCTGCGGCGGCCCCACACCTTTCTCTCCTCCTCTCTCCTCCCTCTTACCGAGTCGCCCAGCAGCACGAACTTGATGCGGGGCACCGCGGGCGGGCCGGGCGCGGGCGCGCCGGGCAGCGGCGCGGGCGGTGTCGGCGCTGGGGGAGGTGGAGGGGCGGCGCGGTCGCCGCGTCTCGACGCCGGCCCGCGCCCTCTCCCGGCATCGCGCCCGCGCGCCCGGGGCCTCACCGCGGCTCGCGGCGCATCCCATCGCGGCGCGCCGAGCTCGGGCGGGCGCACGCACTCGAGGCACGCCCCGGGATCGGCGGCGGGCGGGAGGAGCGCGCCTGGGAGCGCCGCGGCCCGGACGGGCCGGCAACGCGCAGAGAGAGTGCGCGCGCGTCCCGGTCGCCGTCCTCTGCACACCCCGCCCCGGCGCGCGCCGCTCCACGAGCGGCGCCATGGCCCCCGCCATGAAAGACTTTCCCGACGCCCGCTTCGACGCGTTTCGCCGCACCGACATGTACGGCCCCGCCGGCCGCGGCGCGATTCCGCGCCGCGAACAGCTGCGCCTAGCCCTCGCCGCCGCCACGCTCGTCCCGCTCAAGGCGGTGGCTGCCCTGACAGCGGTCGTCTTTTTCTACCTCGTGTGCCGGTGAGGGAGGGGAGGAGGGGCGGGTAGCGCGCGCGCGGGCGGCGGTTGGGGGAGCCCTGGCGCTTCCCCACGCGCGTGGAGAGTGCGCCTTCATCGCCTGGCGGCGGCGGGCGCCGCGATTGGGGCCCGTGCGCGCGACCGCGGAGGCGGCGGTTGGCCGGGCCGACGTGACCCCCATTGCCCGCCCCGTTTCCCTCTTTCAGCCTCCAGTTTCTCATCCCCAAATCGCGGCGCCCCACGCTTGTCCCCGTGCTGGGCAAGCTGGCGTCCCGCGCGTGCCTGCTCGCCCTGGGATTCGTCTCCGTGCGCGCCGTCGCTGTCGACTACGCCCCGGGCACCGGGCCGGCGCCCGCGACGAGGCCCAAGGGCAAGGCGCCCCCCCCGCCGGCCGCGGGCGGCGTGGTGGCCAACCACGTGGGGTACACGGACGTCCTTGCGTTGATGGTGACTCACTTCCCCGCCTTTGTCGCGCGCGGGGCGACCAAGGACCTGCCGCTGATCGGCACGATCAGGTGCGGCAAGGGCGGGGTTGGAACCGGGTGGATTGGGCCGCGGCTGGAGACGGGGAGGAGCCCGACCCCGGCCCCGCCGTCCCACCACCCACCCACACCCCTCCCCCCCCACTCCAACAGCGACGCCATGGGCTGCCTGTACGTCAACCGGGACAAGGCCGCCGGCGCGGCCGGCGTGGCGGCCGCGGTCGCCGACCGCGCGCGCGCCGCCGCGGCGGGCGCCGCGCGGCCGCTGCTGCTCTTCCCCGAAGGGACGACGACCAACGGCCGCTTCCTGCTGCCGTTCAAGACCGGGGCCTTTGTGGCGGGCGCCCCCGTCGCCCCCGTCGTCCTCGCCTACGGCCGCACGCGCGTCAACCCTGCGTGGGAGACCGTGTCCGGCGCGCGCCACGTCTTCCTCATGCTCTGCCAGCCCACGCACAGCGTCACCGTGTACACGCTGCCCGTCTACGTGCCGAGCGAGGCGGAGAAGGCCAACCCGTCCCTGTACGCGGCCAACGTGCGCCGCGCGCTCCTCGCGGTGGGCGACTTCTCCCCCCTCGACGCGACCCTCGCCGACAAGTGGGAGTACCAAGCCCTGCTGCGGGGCGAGACCCCGGAGGCCGCGGCCGCGGCGGGCGCGGCGGGCGGCGCGTCGCCGCCGCGCGGCAAGGCGGCCGCGCGCCGCGGCGGCGCGCGCGCGGTCAAGGCCAAGGCCGGGTGAAGGGGAGAGGGGGCGGGCATGGGCGCCCGCGCCCGAATTTTGGCACGCACTTGGCGCACTTTGAGAGAGAGAGGGGGGGGGTGCGAGGGGTGGCGGGCGGCGTGCAAACCATCGGGGAGACCGCGCGGCCGGTTGTTGCAGCCCGCGTCGACGCCCGGACCTTGTTCCCGCCCCCATCACCGAGCAAAGCACGCCGCCCACCCGCACGGCGGCGGGCGGTGGCCAGAGGGGCCGCCCGCCGCACGCCCACGACTCGTCACGCCGCCGCCGCGGCGGCCGCCCCCTCCCCCAGCTCGACCTCCGTCGCCGCCGCACCCCGCGCCTCGATCCAGGCCAACGCCGCCTTGATCGCCGTGGTGCGGGTGGCGGGCCAGGTGGCGCCGTCGGGGTCGCGGCGCGCGGCGGCGCGTGCGCGGAACGAGGCGCGGCGCGCGCGGCGCAGGGCGCGCGCGGCGGCGCGGGCGGCCAGGGCCGCGTCGGCGCGGCGGAACATGGCGGCCGTGAAGCAGGCGCAGTCGTCGGCCAGGGCGAGGGCCGTGGCGGCGGTCGCCGCCTTCCCCGCCGCGTGGCGCGCGGCCACCGCCTCGGACCGCGTGTCCACGTAGTAGCGCGCCGCGTGCTCGGCGTTCTCAATCTGGATGGCCACCGCCTCCAGCACGCGCTCCTCCCGGTGGGCGGCGGTCGCGGGGTCGACGGGCTCGCGCGCTGCGGCGCGCGCGGCCGCCACGCCCAACCCAGCCGCCTTGCCCTCCCAGCGGACCCACATGAGGTCAACATCGCGCTCCAGGCTGCCGTCGTCGGCGACAATGATGGCGGCGGTGGAGGCCGCAGCGTCGGCGAAGAGGGCAACCACCGCGGCGAGCGCCTCCGCGTCGCGCTTGACCGCCGCCTGCTTGGCGCGCCGGGCTTGAATCAAGCGCGCGAGCTTGGTGATGAGCGGGGGGCCGCGGGCCTCGATGGCGGCGAGGGCGGTGACCGCCGCGACGACCGACGGGTGCGCGCCGGGGGCCGCGACGTGGGCGAAGGGGAGGGAGGAGTGGTTGGCCGCGGGGGGGGGCTTGCTTGCGGGTGCCGCGGTCGAGGGTGGGACGGCGGGTGGTCTGGGGAGCAGGCGAGGGTCGGCGCGGCTCGAACTCGAGCGCGACAGGCGGCCGCCGCCCGCACAAGACGTCAACACCCCCTTTCCCGCCACACACGCACGCACCTTGATGACAGGCAGCAGGCGGCGGCGCGGCGCGGCGGTAGGGGCGGGCCGCGGAGCACGCATCTCGCAGCCGTCGGCGTGATGCGCCGGCGCGGCGTGCACGCGTGTGGCGATGGCGGCGATGAAGCGCATGAGGGCTAAAGGAATGGGTGGTGTGACGTTCAAGGTTGGGGGAGGCGGTGGCGGAGGGCGGGCGGCGCGCGGGGAGGCTTGCACATGGGGCCACGCCGTCGCCGTTGGGCGACCGGCGGCGCGCCCCACCGGCCGCCCCGCGCTGCGGCCGCCCCCTTGGATGGCACGCACCTCAAATGCGGGCGCTTGCGGGGAGCGCAGGAGGCGGGCGACGGCGGTGGGGCGGCTGATGGGAGGGAGTGGCGGCGGTTCGCGGCCTGGCCCGATCCTCTCGGCCGCCGCTGCGGCGGCCCACGAGGCCCCAGGGGCCGCGCCCGGCCCCATTCGCGCTTCCCCCTTTCTCCCTCCAGCTCGCGCCCACGCCGCCGCCTCAAGGGCCGGCAGCAGGGGGACACCAGTCCGAGGTCACGGTTGCAGCGCCTTCCGCATCAGCACGCTCCCCGCGCCGCCGCCCCCAAGCGATGCCAGCCATCCCAGCAACCGGGATGGGGGCGGCGGCGCGGGCGAGTAGCCGCGGGAGGCATACAGCTCAACCCCTCCTCCCTGTTCATCCGCCGCCAGCCACAACTCCCCCGCGCCCGCGGCCACCGCTTCCGCTTCCGCCGCGGCCAGCAGCGCGGACCCGACGCCCGCCCGGCGGCAGGCGGGGTCGACGGCCAGGGAGAAGAGGAGGGGGGCGCCGGGAGGGGGTGCAGGGGGGGGCGGCGCGGCCGCGGCGACCGCGGCAGGCGATGTGGCGATGGCGACGACGCCAGCCAGGCGGGATTGTTTCGAGGGAGGGAGGAGGGCGGGGTCTGGAGGGAGGAGGGTCGGCGTGCGCAGCGCGCGCCAGCCCTCGCCCGCACCCTCTCCACTCCTCCCCCACCCACCATCCGGCACCAGGTCGGCCACCAGCAGCAGCGGGGAGTCGCCGCCGCCGCCGCCAGCCGCCGCGGCGCCCGCAACGAAATCGGCCGCATCGGCCAGCGCCGCTTTCCCGATGAAGCTGCGCGCCAGCAGGACGGAGGCCGCGCTCGCGTCGCCGGGCGCGATGCGGCGCACGGTGAGGAGGCCGAGCAGGGACGGCGTCGCGGCAGCGGTAGCGGGGAGACCGCAGCGGCGCCTTGTGGGCGCGTGGGGGATACTCTCACGACGCAAGACACGCGCGCGGCCCCACTGGGGCGCGGCGGCCGCCATGCCGACCACCGCGGTGTGCGCCGGCCAGCGCGGGCGCCGTCCCCCCTCTCCCTCCACTCCGAGCGCGCCCTTCCCCCCGCCCTCCCACCATGCAGACGTCCCGCGCTATCGGTGCGTGCCTGCGTCGCGGCCGCGGGCGCCCGCAAGCGCCCGGCCGCCGCCCGCATCGCGCGCCGCGCTCCGGACTGTTCTTCGCGCCGCCCGCCGCCCACCACGCCCCCTCCTCCCTTCCCCAGGCGCCACGCGCAATGCGGCTCGCACCGGGTACGCGCTAGTGTTGGAGGAGGGGTGGCGGAGGCCGGGGCGCCCGAATGCGGGCCGGCGGCCCCGGCCGTCGCGCCGCCGCCTGGGCGCTGGCGGAGGCGCCGCGGCCGCCGCCGCGCCTGCTCGTCCCCACGCGTAAACTGCGTGTTATGGGAGCGGCGGCGGCCGCGCCGGCGGCCCCGGCCACGGGTCGCCGCGCCGCGGGCCGCCGCGCCGCCCGCGCACCCTCCGACCGCCCTCCCCCACCCCACCCCACCCCCGCAGCCGCCCCAACGCCCTCCCGGTCGTCGCCGCCGCCAAGCAGCTCCACTTCAACCGCAACGGGGAGGCCCTGAAGCGCATGCAGGCGGGCGTGGACAAACTCGCGTCGGTCGTCGGCGTCACGCTCGGCCCCAAGGGGCGCAACGTCGTCCTGGAGTCGAAATACGGGTCCCCCAAGATCGTCAACGACGGCGTCACCGTCGCCAAAGAGGTGGAGCTCGAGGACCCGGTGGAAAACATTGGCGCGAAGCTCGTGCGGCAGGCCGCGTCGAAGACGAACGACACCGCGGGCGACGGCACGACGACCGCGACCATCCTGTCGGCCGCCATCATCGCCGAGGGCATGAAGATCGTGGCGGCGGGCACCAACCCGGTGCAGCTCACGCGCGGCATCGAGAAAACGGTCGCCGCGCTCGTCAAGGAGCTCGCGTCGATGTCGGCCGACGTCTCCGACGCCGACCTCGCCAACGTCGCCACCGTCTCCGCCGGCGGCAACGAGATCGTGGGCCAGCTCATCTCGGACGCCATGGCGCGCGTGGGGCGGGCGGGCGTGGTGACGATGGAGGAGTCGCGCACCGCGGAGGACAACCTCTACGTCGTGGAGGGCATGCAGTTTGACCGGGGCTACATCTCGCCCTACTTCGTGACCGACCCCGAGCGCATGGTGGCCGAGTACGAGCAGTGCCGGCTGCTCCTGGTGGACAAGAAGATTTCGACCGCGCGCGACATCGTCGGCATCCTGGAGGCCGCCATCCGGGGCGGCTACCCGCTCATGATCATGGCGGAGGACATCGAGCAGGAGGCGCTGGCGACCTTGGTCGTCAACAAGCTGCGCGGCAACCTCAAGGTCATTGCGATCAAAGCGCCCGGCTTTGGCGAGCGCAAAACGTCCTACCTGGAAGACATCGCGATCCTGACCGGCGCCCAAGTCGTCAAGGACGAGCTCGGCCTCCAGCTCGACAAGGTCGGGGAGGACGTGCTCGGCGTCGCGGCCAAGGTCGAAGTCTCGAAAGACGCGTGCACCATCGTCGGCGACGGGTCGACCGAGGACGCGGTCAAGGCGCGCGTCAAGCAGATCCGCAACCTGATTGCCGACACGGAGCAAGACTATGAGCGGGAGAAGCTCACGGAGCGCGTGGCGCGCCTCTCCGGGGGCGTGGCCATCATCCAGGTCGGCGCGCAGACGGAGACCGAGTTGAAGGAGAAGAAGCTGCGCGTCGAGGACGCGCTCAACGCGACCAAGGCCGCGGTGGAGGAAGGCATCGTGATCGGCGGCGGGTGCACGCTGCTCAAACTGGCCGCGCGCGTCGACGGCATCAAGGCGGGCCTTGCGAACGACGAGCAGCGCGTCGGCGCGGACATCGTGCGCCGCGCCCTGGGCTACCCGCTGAAGCTCATCGCCTCCAACGCGGGCGTCAACGGGTCGGTCGTCATGCAAAAGGTGGGCGGGGGGGGGGGGAGCGCGAGGGCGAGAGGGGGCGCGCAAACCCACAAACCCTCACGCCTGCCCCCCTTCTCCCCCTTTTCTTGCAGGTCCTGGACGCCGGCGACAACGTGGGCTACAACGCGGCGACCGACACCTTTGAAGACTTGATGGCGGCGGGCATCATCGACCCCACGAAAGTGGTGCGCTGCGCGCTCGAGAACGCGGCCTCCGTCGCCCGCACCTTCCTCACGTCGGACGTCGTCGTCACCGAAATTCCGTCCGAGGAGGCCGCGATGGCGGGGGGGGACATGGGCGGCATGGGCGGGTACTGAAGAAGGAAGGGAGGAGGGAGGGGGGGGACGGCGGCGCGGGCGCGGCGGGCGGGGCCGCGCCCCGCGTGCGCGCGCGCTGTTCGTGTGGTTTTGGCGGGGTGGGGAGGGGCTGTGCAACGGGCGCGCCCACCCCAAAAGGAAGCAGCGTGGCTCTCCCGCGCCACAGAAAAATCAAGCGGTCGACTCCCTCTCCCTCCACTCGCCTCCCCTCAAAAGAAAGGCACCCCTGCCATGGCCTCCAGCGCCAGCACGGCGGCCACGCCGAGCATCGCGGCGCGCAGGTTGACGAGTTCCGCGCGGGGCGTGAACGGCCCAAACGCTTCGCGCACCGCGCCCTTGGCCGCGGGGATGGCGGACGCGACCACGATGGTGGCGGCCAGGGCGAGGCCGGGCCAGTCGGGGTTGGACGGCAGGGACTGGGGAGGCCGGGCGGGGCGGGAGGTCTCGGCCACCCCGCGCCATCGGCCACCCCGCGCCACCCCGCGCGCCGCCACAGCCGCCGCAGCGACACCACCCCCCTCCCCTCCCCTCCCTCATCCCTCACCGCGGCCAGCTGGGCGGCGGTCGCGCCGGTGCGCGCTTCCGCCGCGGCGCCGTAGAGCAGGAAGACCGCCGCCAGCCGCCCGTTCATGAGCTCGGGCCCTCCCTCGTAAAAGTTGAACGCGCGCCAGAGCGAGGCCCGGCGCGGCGCGGGCGGGGGCGGGGGCGGCGGGGGCGGCGCGCCGTCGAGCGTGACAGACGCGGGCGGCGCGAGAGGGGCTGGCCGGGACGCGGCGGCGGGGGGGGCGGGGAGGCGCGGAGCGCGGGGCGTGGAGGCGCGCATCGGGGCCGGCGCGCGCGCGGGCGTGGCCGAGTGTGGGGGCGGCGCGCGGCGCGCGGCACACCTCGGCGGTGGGCGGCCCGCGATGGCGCGTTCCGCGCTCTTTCTCGCCGCGCTGCTGGCCGTGGCCGCCCACGCGGTGCGCGGGGCGGCACAGCGCGCCAACCGCCGGAGGTCCGCGCGGACGCCGACGCCGACGCCGACGCCGACGCCCCCCTCCCTCGTCTCTCCCAGCGCCCCGCCCCCCCCCCGTCCACCGTCTTCCCCCTGCCCGCCGGAGGCGCCGCGCCCGACACGGTGGAACTCGTGAGGGCGGCTTTGGCGAAACAGGGGGAGGAGGCGGGGGCGTTGCCGGGCGGCAGAGGTACAGGGAGGAGGGGGGCGCCGGAGCCCGCCGCGCCCGCCGCGCCGTCGCCCCACCCCTCTCCCCCCATCCCCAGACACCCGGTTGATGTCGGTGCAGGTCTGGTTCCGCCACGGCGCGCGCGCGCCCTACTACCGACCATCCCCCGCCGTCGACTGGAACCCCGGCGTCTCCCAGGCGTACTGGTGGGGCGCCGTCGCCTACAACGCGTGCGTCCCGCTCTACCCCGGCCTGGCCACGGTGGTGCCGGTCGACGTGGCGACCGGGGCCGACGTGGCGGACGTGCCGGCTTTTTTTGGGTTCAACTCGTACCCGCCCGCCGTCGGAGACGGGACCTGCCGCCTCGCCTGGCTCGTGCCCGCGGGCGCGGCGGAAGCGGTGGCGCTGGGGAGGGCGTTGAGGGCGCGCTACGTCACCGGGCCAGAGCGCGCGCGCGTCGCCGCGCCGACCTGGGCCGCCGCCGCGCCCTCGATCTTCGCCGCCACCACCAACACGCACCGCACGCTCAACACCCTGCGCGGCGTGCTGGCCGGCCTGTACCCGGACGCGGCGGAGGCCGGGGCGCCGATCAAGGTCGCCACCGGCGCCTACCCCTCTTTTTTCGCGACGTTTGTCGGCGGCAACGACACCGCGTGCCCCGCCATCGCGGCCCCCGCCCTCGCCCAAGCGCGCGCGTACACGGGCGCGCACTGGGGGTCGGCGGCCAACCAGCGGGCGGTGGCGGCATTTGAGAAGCGGCTGAGCATCAACCTCACTGCGTGCGTCGACCCTTCCATCCCCCGCGCCTCGCCCGACTACGACTGGGCCGCCACCCGGTGCTGGCAGATGGCGTACGAGTCCTTGGCCGGCGCGGCCGGCGCGGGCGTGCCGCTGCCGGGCGGCGCGACGGACGAAGACCTGGCGACCGCGTCGGATGCCAACATCGAGTTTTGGCAGGCCGCGCTCAAGCCCCTCGACTCCCCGGCCCAGTGCACGCTGGCGCCGAATCGGACCGAGTGCGCGTCGATCGTCAAAGGGTTGGGGGGGTGGATGCCGGCCCTCGTGACGTGCGCCGCGCGCCGCGCGCTGGCCAACGATTCTTCTTGCGACACGTCCTGCCCGCTCACCGCGGCCGGCGGCGGCACCGCGCTCGGGTGCGGGGCCGCGACGCTACATTTGGCGGCTGTCCACGACACGCACGTCAACCTGTGGGCGTCGATGCTCGGCCAAAAACCGCGCTACTGGCCCTGGACAACAGCGAATCTCGCGTTCGAGACGTGGGCGGCTCCCGGAGAGCGTGGTGGCGAGCGCAAGGCGTGGGTGCGGGTGCTGTTTGACGGCGCGCCGATCCGGGTGTCGGCGGGAAACCCGCCGGCGGCGAAAGAATTCGTCCCTCTCTCTGAATGGGCCGCCCTGTTGGCCGACTACGACCTGCCGCCGGCGGCGCGGGCCGCATTTTGTGGCGCGGGGCGGGAGGGAGCGGCGGCGTGATGGTGGTGAGGCGGCGCGCGCCGACCCCGACCCCTCTTCTTTCTTCTTTCTTCTATTCGGTTTTGCAGTTCGGCCGCAGGAGGTGGCCGCGCCGCCGTGCAACGACTCCCAACCGTGTCCTCGCACCCCACCCCCCAACTCGTGCGCGTGCGTTGTTGCGCGCCGGCCAGCACCGCGCCGCGCCCACCCTCTCGACCGCCTCCCGTCCCGCCTCCCCGTCTTCCCTCCTCCTCCTCAGACGACGACCGCCGTCCCGGCCGGCGGCGGCGGGCGCGCCCGCCCCGCAGCCCCAACCCCACGCGGCGACTCGGGCCCGCGCTGGTAGCCCTCTTTCGCGTCGTCGCGCTCGGCCAGCGCGGTCGCCGCCCCCATCGCAAACAGGAGCAGGATCGCCGCCACCGTCGTCATCAGAAACCCGGCAAACATGGTCTTGACTGACTTGGACTGCGTGTGGCCCACTTCAGAGTCGAGCGCGTTGTGCGACGTGTTGGTCGCGACGGCCAGAAGCGCAATCAGGCCGCCCAGCAGGCCGACCGACGGCATGTGCCACGCGGGGTGGCCGCCGGCGGCGCCAAACATGATGGCCACGATCATGAAGATGGCAAAGCTGCAAAAGGGGGGGGCGGGAGGAGGAGAAAGAGGGTCGGCCGACGGCGCGCGCGCGCGCGCGACCCTCGTCCCCTCCTCCCTCCTCTCTCCTCCTTCTCTCTCCCTTCCACTCACGCCACCCATAGGATCCACCACACCCAGCGGAACGCGCTCTCGCACGCGTTGACCGGTATGGACGCCCCCGTCTTGAAATCGGGCCCCAGTTGGTCGTCGCTGCAGTGACGCTGCGTCGCCGACAGCCCGGCCAGGGCCACGACCCAGGTGGCGAAGCAGAGGAGCAGGGCGGGCCAGAGCAGGCCGTGGCCGGCGGCGGTGAGGCGGCGGTAGGAGGCAGAGGCGGAGGAGGGGCCGCGCGGCATGTTGGTGGGGCTGAAGGGGAGGGGGGGGGGA
>Ga0315289_10004677_pt1 | contig 20334 bp, 38 predicted proteins | sample YL17G11_40_MG_FD_203452 | JGI IMG/M metagenome (GOLD analysis project Ga0315289, IMG submission 203452) | Sediment microbial communities from Yellowstone Lake, YNP, Wyoming, USA - YL17G11_40 | ecosystem: Environmental > Aquatic > Freshwater > Lake > Sediment | place: USA: Wyoming | collected... | reverse complement strand
CTTCATGTTGGTTTCAATACTACTGGCATTCTCATTGATTTTTCTCTCCAACTTAACTTTGATATCTTTAAGCTTGGTGAGACTCTCAACGAAGCTATCCAGGTTTTCCTTCATCTCTTTAACTTTTAGGCGAAGGATAGCTAGGGGGTCAATCTGGATGACCGCACTGGTAAGTTTCCTCATTGCCAGTTGAAAGGCTACGCTGGCAGTGGCTCGTACCTGGGGGTTAGTAATCAGGAACAGGACTGTCCCGATTGCACCCAGAAGGAGCATCAGATGAAGGGTATTAGATGCGATGAGAATGAGTGCAGGCAAAAATTTAATGAAGGCTATAAGGCCTCCACCAATTAAAGCTGCAGCTACAATCATACCTGTCTTTCCTTCCGGCTTTTCCCAGAAGGTCTTAAGTTTAGATTCCATTGCACTGTCCATAAAATTCCCTTTCTATAGGTTCGTTTTTAAAAGTTTACTTTACAAGGTATGATTTGATTTTACCGATATCGGAGTTAATCCGATCCACGAAAACTTTCATGGTGGCAGAGAAATTATTCTTAACCTGTTCAATCTGAGACCGGCTTGCGCTAACCTCATTAAGGATAGCGGTCTTTTGCTGCTGCATAGCATTGATATCTTCTGTCAGTTGCTTGATCTGTTCTGACTTTGCCTGCATATCAGCATCGAATTTTTTGGCTTCATTTTCTTTGGCCGTCACAGCTTCTGAGGTATGCTGTTCCAAAGTTTTGTTGAATTCGTCCTCTTTTTTCTTGAGGACTGTAAGATAGTACTCTGCGGAAGTAATCAGTTTATCCGGGGTAACTCCCATGGAAGCTACTACGGCATAAGACGATTGAAACCTGAGGGACTCCGAAGGGATAATAGAGGCCTGGGCTTCAATAGACTTGGCCAGCTCAAAATAATCGTAGCCAGGCTGATTCGCTGCTTCAAGGGCATCAGCAAGCTGCTTCTTAATCGTTGCATCTTCCTGGGCCATTGAAGGCAGAGAAGACGGTGCCGACGATGCAAACTGAGGTTGTACCGGTATAGCAGGCGCTTCTTTTGAGGTCTTTGCGCCAGTTTTACCATCATCTTCAACTTTGAAAAAGAGATTCATGATACCTTTACCAGCCATATAATACCCCTTTCAATTAGTTTTTACCGAAGTCAGGAAGACACTCTATTACTTTTATGAGTATTTCGTCAAGATTGAGTCCTTTACCATGGTTATCAATAGCATGATTCATAATACTCTCATCAAGGATGCCAAGCTGAACCGCACGAAGAACAGCGATCATATACTTCAAATCTTTTTTACAAACATCACTATAGAACATCCAAATCCTAGAGCCGTAGATACCGGAAGTATCTAAACTGAAAATATGGGCCAGAGGGCCAAAAGCAGCGTCAGGGTCTATTGTAGGTCCTTGTGTAACGAGCCCTATGAGCACTGTTATTGCCCCGGGGTTCCCCTCAGATAGCTTAACCATAGCCGACTTAGGGGTGTCCGTAAGCTGGATGCGAGGATTATCATTCATTTGTATCTTATCCCATCATCGACGAAGCGAGGTGATACCCGTTCATTCTCCATCGCTTGATTGATCTCCCGTGCAGCTTGCTCATAATCTTTTTTGCTTATGATAGACTTCTTGCCTTTATTTAGCTTTTTAAGCATTGTAAGAATAGGGTGTTCTTCAGAAGCTGCAGCAGACTTATGGGTAGTGCTTTTCTGGCTTTTAGCACGTAGAACACTTTTAGAGGGTCTCTTAGACATCCTAAACCTTTCAATTTTATCTTATCTGATTTTATATGATTTTTACTGCGACTTAGATAATATACCTTTTTATAATATCCAAATTCAAAAAATAATAAAAAATTTAAATAAACTGTATCTCATTGATAGTCTTGAAAATTTCGCTTGTAAGATCCTTAAGACTGTAGACTACATTTACATCTGGTCTTGCAAGGGCTGTCTGGACTATTACATCCTGCTTTCTTTGATAGGCTGAATCCATACCTACGACTATAGGTTTATTAGAAACTACCCAACTTCCTAATTCGAACAAAACGATAGGCTGAATAGTTTCAGATCCAAACCAAAATTGAATCATGCTTGCTTTTCGAAGATGATCAAATTCCCACTTAATCTGGGCCATAGCTGCAGAAGGATCATGTATAGGAAAATTTTCTCTCCTGGGGTTATAAACGATAATGTCCAGGTCACCTAAATTTTTAACCATTTCTTTTTGCCAGTCACTACACCCAGTGATGCCTCCAGCCAAAAAGATGCTCTTTTTATCAGACTGAATAGTATTAGGGGCTTCTACGTAGATCATAGGACACTCCTTAGGTTTAATGTTTCTTAAACTTTTTCATACATACACCAAACTCATTAGGCTTCTTTCTTATCCAACGGATCCACTTCTGAATCTTATCACTGGATAATAAAGCTTCTAATGTGTTATACAGATATTTTAATTCCTGTATAGTGAACAACTCGTGAATTTGATTACCACAATCGCAGCAGACTTCTATTTTATCCTTACCTTTTTTACAACGAGGGGTAAGGTGGTGATCTTCAAAATATGCCGTTGGCACTGTTCTGGCACATATAGCGCATACATGGATTTTAGCTGAAATAGACATAAGTTCTAATTAAAGATCTTTTAATGCTTCTTTTAAGTCATCTGTTATACTGTGTGGCATAGCTGTAGAGCGTGATTTCTTTTTGTTTAAAACGGTAGCCGGGTCTATAATTATGCCATAAGGAACTTCTTCAGGGAGGGTCATTATAAAGAGGGATCCTTCATGCGTTACTTCAGAGGTATAGGGCTCTTTTTGGAGGTATTTAATACAACCTTTAGGGAGATCTAACATTGAAAAGAGTTCTTTTCTTCTTATGCAGGAATTTTCTTTTGAGTAGGATAGCGTAAATGAGTCTTCAGTACTGCAGTCAGATAAGATAGATATGGCGAGCTTTCTATCTTTTTTATGAAGTAACAGTTCACATTTAACTGTTTCTGTTAGACCCATAAGCTTGGTGGCAGATTTATTAAAACTTAGTCTATCTGTAGACACCCCAAGATCTAACTTTGAGGAGAAACAAACTCTAGGAGGCTGATGGCTAATCTTTTTAGCCTTGAGTACTTTTATCTTCTTCCAGCTCGGACGAACTTTTGTGAAACCTTCCATATGTATGTCCTATTTTTAAGTAAGTTTTAAGGCTGTCCACACAATATAATATCCTGGTAAGGTAAGTTTATCCTAAAAAATAATGGTGGGCGTTGCAGGATTCGAACCTGCGACCTCCTGCTTGTAGGGCAGGAGCTCTATACCAGCTGAGCTAAACGCCCATTATTTATCTATAATCATATATAGCTTACCTTCAGCCGTATAGAAATCATTATTCGCTGCTATAATAGTTTTCCTCATGTTCGTGTTTAACTCATTGAGGAATTTAAGCATATCCTCTTTAAACTCAAACTTAGGGGCGGCAACCAGTTCAATTAAAGGTTTGACAGTACCGTAAGGCTCGCCCGTGTCCCAATGATACTCTTCAAAAATGAAATTATCCCTAAATTTAAACCTACTGATGAAAAAGCTTTTTTCTTTTTCATTATAAATCCCCAGGTGCGAATTCCTGGCAGCTATGATATAAATGAAATTATCCTTACACAGATCCATAGCTATGTATTTACCGTCTCCCTCGCTCATTCCTGATCTCAACGATGCTCTGAAAGAATTGCTTTGCTAACTATAACTTCTTTTGACCAGCAATATACGTAGCCAATTTCCTTAAAATTTTTTATGAGCTCTTTGAGAGATACCAGTGTGAGCTCTGGTTCTTTTAGCTTTTCCATTATTTATCCCACCAGATTTTTTCTATGTCAAAATCAACAAAGTTATCTCTCAGTTCCTGGAGCGCATCAGGAGTGTATTTATTTTCCTGTATTAATTTGTATAAATCTATGTCACCTTTTTTTATTCGATCGCACAGCTCTATAACCCTTTTACTCATATATGTCGATCCACTGCACCCTTTAAGCATCTTACCCAAGACTAATAGAGTCCTGTGGACTAAAGCCTGCTGAAGGGCCATTTCTTTATCATGCTCCTGAGCATCTTTATACCATACTAATTCTGATTGAGTGATGCCACGTATTTCTTCACGAGATATCCAATTTATTGTACCAGGGGCAAACTGGCTCTCAAAGAGTGCAACTTTTCTATCCGTTAAATCCGGAGTCTGAGAAGGTCTGAATAAAACATGCATAGACCTTATGTTCAGCCCAGTTAAGTTGTCATTATTGTACAGCCATTCCTTTAAAGAACATTGTTCAAGGACTAGTGTCCTATTGCTTTTTAATATGATTTTGTACTTCAGAAGCCAATTCATAGTCTCTTGCATAGGTACACAGAGAAAGATAACATCAGCCATTTTCACCCTGGCAATTACTTCCTGGTCTGAATCATTTATATCCACGCACCAGATATTGGATGCTTTAGGCATTATCCGAAGAAGTCCGGATAAGATAAAGGATCCTATCTCTCCTTTATACCCTACTACTAACGGGCTATTCATCATGATAGTCTCCTTATGACTTCAGCGGCTATTTCTTCAGTAAGCCCTGTTTCTGTGTGTGTTTTAACGCAATGCTCCTTGTATGAGCCCATATCAGATGTTTCATCGTCTATAATAATAAATTTTTCTATATTAAATTTATCTTTAGACTCTTTTAGCCATGTATCAATTTCCAGCCCCCGACCCCATAATTCACCATTAATTCTATCTTTAAAAGGGAAGGATCCTGATGCCGGTGTTTTACCGATTATCCTTTCAACATCAAATTGAAGGATAGGACCGTGATACTGCCCGTGCTGATCTCCATTCCTTGAGAAAATATCCTGGAGCTCTTTAACGGTTTTGCCGACTCTCCAGCAACTGGATATAACTATGTGACAGTCTGTCTTAGTAACTATATTTTGTAGCCGCTTAAAGGAGTCCGTATGGAAATAAAGATACCTGGATTCCCTTAGGCATATTACGCCATCTATGTCTAAAAATAAGATTTTCATACCAGCCTTTTCCATTCAAACTTTGGATTTGTCAGGTAACGAATAACGCAATTATACTCTTCCTGTTCAAATTCAAAAGTCCATTCTGTCTTTTCTGGATTAAGAATTCCACCGAAGTCATGTGCTAGCCATTGAATGTTCTTAAGATGAATGGATATTCTGTTTTGATCCATAATTACTTCAGGCCAGGGTATCTTAACAGTTCGGTCTGTGTCATTTGAAAAAAAGGACGGTTGATATCTTATAGGTCGATCATTCATCTTATCTCCTGAGTTAAAGTACACCCTCTCGGGCTCGAACCGAGGACCTACTGATTAAGAGTCAGTTGCTCTACCAGCTGAGCTAAGGGTGCGTAAAGTTATGGGACCGGAAGGAGTCGAACCTTCGATGGGATATTACTCCTTCGCATTAAAAGTGCGATACCCTCGACCACTAGGTGACGATCCCTTTTAGTATTATGTAGGAGCCATTAACCAATTTTGTTTGGTAAACCCTGCATACTGTTGTAAAGCCCCATAAATATGCTGTACTATTTTCGTTGAATATACTATTAATCGGCATGTTCCGTAATCCAATTTACCCCTTTTAGCATAAATGTTGGGGGCATGCTTTACATAAGATTTTTTTAATGTGCATCCTAATAAATTTAAATTATAAACCCAGTATTTTTCTATATTTTTTATTGAAATTCCATTACCGTCGTAGCAATATATTTGAATGATAAATTTAGAATTGTCTAATTTAAAAAAAGTTTTTAAAAAATTTACAAAAAGTTTCACCATATCTATATCTGAATTAACAAAAATTACAGAATTTTTCTTTTTTGCTCCTTCAGCCCAGTATAGCATACATCCTGAAATGTGAAGCCAGTTTTTTTCTTTTGCTTTTTTTTCGCCTTCTTCTTGATACTCTATTCTTATTTTTTTAAACTTATCTCTAGAAAATGTATTACCAAATTTAATGGATTTTATTTTTAGTCTATTTTTTTGATCTTTAGATAATTGGATATCCTTTACCCAAAAGCTAACGACAGATTTCGATACTTTTAATTTTTCTGAAATTTCTTTTAATGATAGACCTTTTTTCCTTAATTTTTTTGCTTGATTTTTTTCAACTGACTTCATTTTGAACTCCTTAGTAAAGTATATGTAAGCGTAACTAAAGAGTACATTATATTAATAACTTATTATATAGGCCCGACTGGGTTTGAACCAGCGACACCCTCGATGTCACCGAGGTACTCTGCCAACTGAGTTACGAGCCTGTTATTTCTTTTTCCTGAAAGAGTTTTTAATAAGAGCTCCTAAGAATATAAAGATACCGATGAATACGATGCTTATGATAATAAGTCCGGTTTTAAGGATCCACCGAGACTTTACGTTTATCTTAACGCCCAGGGATTCTCCGATATTTTGGATTTTATCAATAGCCCCTTCAAAAAAAGATTTGTCATTCATGTCAAAGAACGTAGACTTGTCACCCATACTGTAATCCTTTTATGTTTGATTTGGTATTATATGGGAGCCTCAGTTTCTCCCGAAGATACCATAATATACTAATCAGACATAAAAAGATTCACATACAAAATAAAAAAGCCCCCAGGATACTTTCCCGGGGGCTCTCTATTTACGGTATTTTTAGTATCGTTATTAGATAAAGAGCCCCCAGAGGTTACGCTTTTTGTAACCTACCACGACGACTTTTACCTTTTTAACGAATGATAGCATAATTACCTCTACCATAATATACCATAAATTTGTCAACTGTGCAAGCTATTTCTTAAGCAGCTTTCTTACGCTGCGGAGTCGGCATGGTTGTCAGATCCTTAAGATCCTCGGCCAGCTTTCTCTTGTTGGACTTCTTGCACTCTTTGTTGATAACGATGAACTCATCCAGGTTATGAATGTGATCCATAGCAGCTGAGTTCTTCAGAGCCTTAAGAATGGCGCTGAGTGTGTTCTTGTTCCTGGACCACCGCACTTCTTTCTGAGTATAAGTGAAGTGAGAACACTTAGACTGGAAGCTGTATGAGGCCGGGTTGATCATGAAGGTTCCGTGAGGAGTCTCTTCAAGTAGCACCGTAATGTGATGACTGCCTATCTTGCGGTGCATTGAGACACTCTTCTGACCAACAGGAACAACAATCCACTTCTTCTCGCTCCGCATCATGCGGATAAAATCATCTCTTGTCTTGCTCATAATGAGCTCCTTTCTTGGTTGTTAAAAAAGTTATTTACTTCGTTACTTCTCTGATTTCAAGTTCAGGCGGATTAAGTATCTCGATCACTTCCCAGTATGTTCTTCCGCTCCGGTTAAGCTCGACGATAAGGTCGTGGATAGCTTCCCGTGTATCCTTCGGCATATTCACCGTAGAACGGGACCAGACCCTGGAATAAACCTTCAGAGCTGATTTCCTGCGGACATACGAACGTTTGACCTTGTCATCTTTTGCTTTGCTCTCTTTTTGAGGTGGGGCATCCCGAAGAGGCTTCATCCCCTTTTGAATACGGTATTTCTTCCGGATGTAATTGAAATTTGAAGGGACCATACCAGAATGAGTTTGGGCCTCAAATTCCGTAAATGTTCCATTCGGATTCTTGTCAAGAAAATCAGTTACCAAACTCGGCGGGTAACGATGCCCCATAAGTACTCCTTTGTTGAAGGTTGTTTTATTTTACTATATGAAAAAATCTTCCTCTGTGTTTGCCACCACCAAAAGAAAATCCGGTATCTGAATTATCAATCTCAGATAATTCTTCTGGGGTAAATTCTCTTTTTGGTCTACCAACAATTGTTGCTTCATTGCCTGAAATTTTTATTTTGTATACACCGTTAGATTGGTTTCTCAAGGCAGTATCAAGGCCGGGCACTGAATCAGAATTCTTACTGAATTTAACAGGAGGAATTGATTTTAATTCTTCTTCTGGTATTTCTTCTTCAGCTGGACCAACAGCTAATATCTCTTCAAGTTCTGTAGGAGAGTGGATGTTCTCTAAACAGATCAAAGCTGCAAATTCAGATTCATGTGAAATTTGATTAAGAAGCTCAACTTGTTTTGTTTCTTGAAGGAATTTTTGCAGATCGCTAAGACGGTGGAAATTGACGAATAATTTACTATACGCTTCTTTTGCTGAAGCATATGATTTGGCATCTATATCAAGCGGAAGGATTACATCGAATCCGAGAAAGTGAAATGTGCCCAGCATATTATATGTCATATGTTCCTCAATAAGTACTTACTACTAATATACTAATTTGTAATACGCGAATATCAAAATTTATTTTAAATGTGCTTGGAGGGGATCGAACCCCCAACCTTCGGTTTCGGAAACCGATGTTCTATCCAATTGGACTACAAGCACAAAGTGGTACGCCTGGAGGGAGTCGAACCCACGACATTCGGATTAGAAATCCGATACTCTATCCAGCTGAGTTACAGGCGCATAATTATATATCAAAAGGTCTATGTAAAGCTTCGTAACTTAATGAGAGTCTTTTACGTTCTTCCTCAAAAGCCTTTTGCTCTTTCTCCGCTATTTTATTTACAGCTGCCCAGTACTCTGTAGAGCTTAACGCCACTCTATTTTTCTTTTCTTCTTTTATTGCTTCTAACATATCATCCAGGCTCATTTTCATAACAGTCCCTTCAATAATGGTACCCCCAGCAAGGATCGAACTTGCGACATTCGGTTTAGGAAACCAACCCTCTATCCAACTGAGGTATGGGGGCATATCTTTTTAATGATCGTATCGAACATTGTGTAGCTTCTGGTTCTCCAAGAACCCTCCGTGCTTGATCCCTAGCGCAACAAGCTGTGCTCGGGATGGGGCACTCAGTATGTAACTGACCATAAAGAGCTCTAAGTTCGCCTTCATAAAGAATATTAAAATTTGAATCTGTAGAATCTTCAAGTATCATACGAGCTATCTCTTTTACATCATACATAGCAGATTTTCCTTAATAAGACCAGGCATATTCGCCCTGACCTAAGAATCCATCTTTTCTAAACTCACGGCACATTATCTTAAAAGGCATATCTTCACCTACTATCTTAAGCCATTCAGTATCCGTAATTAATATCCTTGCTTCACCGTTCCCAGGCAGCATAAGCAACATGCCCTTTATAGGAACTTTATTCTCTGGCTTTATCTCATCTACATCTGAATACTTTAAATTAATAAATGGTAGGCGATATTCTATCTGGTGACTTCCGCCGTACCAGATCTTTATATTATCACATTGTTCCATTTTTTACACCAAGAATCTCTTTGATTTTATTTATACAGAACTCTGTTCGGCACTCTAATTTTACAGGCTCTACGATATGAAATTGTTTAGGCTTAAAGATATTCATAGTAGCCTTTATCATTAGATCTGATTTATATCTCCATTCAGCATTAAAATGCTGGTCTGGCCTTATCCCATCATCTACCGGTTGAATGTCAGGGCATAAATGAAAGATAATGTCATAACGAGATTTTGGGTAGTTTAGTTTTACCATCTTTTTAAAGATGTCATTAAAAAACATAACCTCTTTAGAATCGTTCTTAGACATTTCACAACAGTAGATAAAGCCGAGAAAGATAGGTGAATCAGTTATCATTATATCCAATTTTTCGTTGCATACTGATTCTTCCCATTCTAATTGTTTTTCAAGGATCCTATACTGCTCGAAAATGCTTTCTATTTTGCCGTGCTTCGAGATGTAACGCCTAGCATACTCCTGGACCAACTCAACATGAGATAGTCCTTCAGTGCCCCTACAAGCAGCTGCTATGGATCTTGAGAGGGTGGTCTTACCGGATCCAGGTACTCCTACTATCCCGATTTTAATCATGATAATCCTTTATTTGGAGCGAGAGACGGGACTCGAACCCGCAACAACTACCTTGGGAAGGTAGAACTCTACCATTGAGCTACTCCCGCAATATTTTTATTCTAAAAGTATCATAGCTACTATACTTAAAGAAATTCCAATCATCTGTTTTGTTGTCAAAGGCTCTTTATAATAGAACCAACTTAAGAGTGTCAGCAGGATAATGTTTACTATGACGCATCCGGCTGTAGCCACAGCTATGTTTTTATATTTATAGCTGAAGGCCAGGAAGTTCATACCAATTATATAAAGGGATCCTCCCAGTATGTACATCTTCCAATTTGGGTGACTGATCCAACTCTTCATGGCAACATCGCCAAAGGTATAAAACAACCCACATATGAAAACTAAGATGAATCCTACGATCTTCAAAAGTACCTCTTAATAATGGAGCGGGCAGCGGGACTCGAACCCGCAACAACCACCTTGGAAGGGTGGAACTCTACCATTGAGCTATGCCCGCATATTATTCAATAATTTTTTTTGTTACTAATTTTAATTCTACAACGTGATCCATAGAATTAGGCTTTATGGAATCACACATACTATAAAATTTTTCTTTTGAAATAGGCCCATCAAAACTTAAAAGAACTACTAAAATGTCAGAGTGTGGTCCGGTGCCCCTTTTTAAACCGTACCACCTTTTTTGCTTATATCCAAAACATGCTTTCATGAAAGTTTACCTTTCATCTTTAAAGCCTCTTGATAAGCGTACTGAGCCACTTGATCATAGGAGTGCGCCTTCTCCTCCTCTTTCTCAAGATCCTGGTATTTACGGCCATTTAGATGTCCTGTTTCGTGTGCTATGAAGCATACCAACATATCCATAGTGACATCCTCTTCAGCCCAGTAGTGGATTACATTATCTTTATCCACAAAACCGTAGATCTTTTGATCCTTCATAGCCTGGATCCAATCAGGACCTATCATCTCACCTTCATTATGAACGAGGTTATAATCAGATAGCTCTGATTCTTTGATCCCAAAGAACCCCCTGGCCATTAGTTTTTCTAATGTTGGATACCGTTTAAACTTCTTTGGTATCTTGATGCTCTTCAATACGGGCATAAATAGGTACTGCTCCTGATGGTAAGGGTTCAACTACAAATATTTTTTTAGCTAATTCTTCATAATTTATTCGAGGTAATATTACGCTTGCAAAAGTCTTTGCTATGAACTCTGAAAAGATATCATCAGATACATATCTCCGCCAGTTCCTTAAAAACTTTTTAGCATACCGGCGATTATGAGCCCATTTCTTTTTATGCTTAAGCTTTGAAAACTTAAGAAGATCAGCAGCGGCGGGCTTATCTGACATCTTACCAAAATGCAAAGGATTGAGTCTTGGCGCTGTCTTATTTTTTAAATGGGCCTCTATTATTAAAGACTTTTCATGATTAGCTAGCATTAGTGGACTCCTGACGCGCCTAAGAGGATTCTACCTTCTTTTTTGTATAATTTATCTAAGACACCGTCATCCCATATTGACATAGATAATAACTCGTACTTAAAATCCTCATGTTCTTCTTTTCCAACATAGGGGAGATACTTATATCTGCCTATTCTTTCTGTTTTAAACAAGGCTTCTCCATAAGGGGTGTTCAAAAGCAAAACGTTGTTGTTTATCTTAGTAATAGTAAGATCCGCATCCATGTGGTATTCACCTAAACCATCATAGTGTATAGTTACTGCTTTATATTCAGGGAATAGTTGATGGTTTTTATCTACTGAAGCAGCATACATCATGTCACTTATTACTTCATACGGAAGATCAGCTTCACAACAACAAACGAATCCAGGCTTTCCTGCTTTAAGCTGAACAGCACTGAGTATATGTATATGCATGCTTCCCTCATTTTATATGGAGCGGGAGATGGGGTTCGAACCCACGTAGACGACCTTGGCAAGGTCGTGCCTGACCACTAGGCTACTCCCGCATTATTTCCTTCATCCCAACGTTTACCGCATTCAGGACATAGTACCTGGCGATGAAAGATAGGGCTTAAAGCACTCCATCCTTCAGGTAATGGGAACACCATTAAAGGGCTGGCCCGTTTCATCCAGTATTCCCTACGACCACAGAGGCAGTTTACGTAGACATCATTACCTACTGTCTCTATTCCTGTGGGTCCGCCTAGCACAAAGTCACACATTCGCCCGGCCTTTTTAAGAATATTGTTTCACTCTCGTATTTGTACATTACAACATCCTCAAGCTCATAAGGTATCTTCTTTAACTGGGGAAAGTTAATAAGAAGGGGATTCTTTTTGTTACCCTTGAAACCCTTAGGTAAATCCTCGGGATACATGATGATCATCATTTTTGCTTTTCCTTTTCTTTTATAGTGGTACGGCCAGTAGGATTTGAACCCACAACATTCTGATCCGAAGTCAGAGACTCTATCCAGTTGAGCTATGGCCGTAAGATGGTACACCCAAGAGGGATTGAACCTCTAACCTCCGGTTTCGTAGACCGACGCTCTATCCAGTTGAGCTATGGGTGCGTTATTTCTAATACTATCAATAGCTATTTTTAGCAACCTATTTATATCCCAACACATGTTTTCATGTTTAAAGAATTGGATAGATAATCTCCCATTCAAAATATCTATCCTGAATAACCAGTACCATTGTTTATACTTGTTATAAAAAAATCTTTTGTAGAAGATAGGTGTGATTGGTATTTCCCACAGGTGCATACTGAATCTCCTTTATGGAGCCCATGAACGGGTTCGAACCGCCGACCTGCTCATTACGAATGAGCTGCTCTACCAGCTGAGCTACATGGGCGAATCCTTAATCTTTTTAATGGCTTCCTCTACATCTACATCTTTTTTGAGTATGATAATATCAACCGATAATACTCTTTGTAAAAATTTTATAATCAAATTTAAAACCCATTTCATATCTCTATGTCTTCCGAAGATGTACTATCTTTTTTGATAAACATCTCACAACCTAAACTATGTTCAGGCCAGCCGGAATAAACTCTGTCACTTATTGGAGATATACATACCCACCCTTTCTGGATGGAGCATATACAGTGCTTATCAGGCGCTATTTTTTCTTTTAACTTTTTAGCCTGTTCCGGTTCAACAAAACCACAATGGTAATGGTCCGGTTTATGACTTTGACAGCTGCAGCAGCATTGGTGCAATCTTGAATTAAGATAACAGCCTTTTTCATCCGGGAGTATGGGATCATCCGTCCTATTCATAGTGCCTACTCTTTCGGGATAAATTTAGGATCTTTGATCCAGTTATCATCCCATTTAGTATTGTTGCTTGCATATATAACGTAGCTTGTGTACCGGCCTATCCTGGGATCGTAAAGATGCCCATAGACTTCCACGAAGGAATAGTACTGACTAAAGATACTTTTTAATTCCTGTATGTTATAATGCCAGACGTGATACCCTCTTCTCTCCGACAATGTCATAGGCTGATATGGCATCGTTATACCATCCGGAGTCGTGCAAGCTATCTCGGGAACATTGCTGCTTATAAGCCTTAAAAGAGTGTGGAGATTGTCTTTCTCCATATGCTCTAATACTTCCACCATTACAAGGATATCTATATCCCTAAGTGATTCAGGAGTAAGCATTGTAATGAAAGATAAATCTGGACTCTTAAAATTTTTTGCTGCTTCCTCTATTGCTTCAGGGCTGACATCAAACCCAGTCACGTTAAGAGCAAAATGGCTGAGCATATAAGATCCTAGGCCTATCCCACACCCATAATCAAAAACGTTTTTATTTCTGACATAAGGGATGATAGACTTATAGCGCAGCCGGGAGCCTTCTACTTCATGCTCTAAAGAGGGTCTTTCACCTGTAAAATCCATTGTATCCCCTTATTTGGAGCCAGGAGCAGGACTTGAACCTGCCAGGTGATCATCCCCGATCAAAGGGACCTGAGTTTCAACTACATCCCGGCATATAGCTTACAAATGGGCTGTGAGGGATTTGAACCCCCGACTCTCAGATTATGAGTCTGACACTCTAACCAGCTGAGTTAACAGCCCTAATCTATTAATAATCTTCAGATATGGTTACTGTAATATACTATCGAGATACCATTAAATTAAAGTATAATATATCATATGAGTACTGAGCTGCGTATACCAGGATCTATAATAAGACCAGAAGTAAGCTTAAAGGGGTACTGCTTCAATCCAGGCATGGCTGAATGCTGGGGTAAAACGGTTATAGCTTATAGATTTAACAGGAGGCCGTCTACCCTTTATATCTCCGAATTAGATGATAAACTTCGTTATACTGAAAAGACAGTTCATTTAAAAGAATTAAATGGTGTAGGTATTGCAGCTACCGAAGATCCAAGAATATTTTTTCTTGGAGATAAAATTGGTTTATGGTATGTAGAATTACAGGATATATATGGTAATACTACTTATGTATGCTATGCTGAATTAGATAAAAATTATAGAGTTTTATCTAAACATAAACTAACGTATGAAAAAGATAAGCATATAAGGTGTCAGAAAAATTGGGCACCTTTTAAATTAGATGGTCAGTGGTTGTGTATATATAATCATAACCCTTTTACAATACTTAAAAAAGTTAATGATAAGGTTGAGCTTTTTTATGAAAGTAGTTCTAGCATAACCTGGGATTACGGGCAAATAAGAGGCGGTACTCCTCCTATAAAAATTGATAACCTCTGGTATTCCTTTTTTCATTCTTCTTTAGATTTTAATGATGATAAAGATCCTGGTGGAAAAGGAATTAGAATTTATTATGTTGGGTGCTATACTTTCGATGATAGATTAAATATTAAGTCAATGACACCTAAGCCTCTTATTAGTGGTAGTAAAGAGATCTATAGTATCCCCTGGGTAAGAAGTATAAATGAATCTGGTGTTAAAATATCCGCATGCTTTCCTCTAGGTGTACTTGCTAGGGGAAGTAAGCTGCTTATTTCTTACGGATGGTTAGATGCTGAGATAAGGATAGCTGCTATAGAAATAAGTCATATAAAAAGCCAACTGAAGTAAATACCCCGTATCAGGATCGAACTGATAAGCTCCTGGTTGAGAACCAGGTGTCCTAGCCAATTAGACGAACGGGGCAAAGAATTAGTCCGGACGGGGCTTGAACCCGTAGTTTCCGCAGTGAAAGTGCGGTGTGTTAGCCAATTGCACTACCGGACCATTGAAATGTTCTTCGCTTGATATAGAATGTCAAAGAGCTATAAAACAAAAAACCCTACCAGGGGTTTAGTCCTGGTAGGGTTTGAGTTTGCTTTTTGGAAATATCTCACCTATCAGGACTGTATAGTTTTCCCTCCGCGTTCTCTACCCGTGCCTATAGTCCTGATATTTTTAATCATAATTTTGCCTCTTAGACCTAAATATATACCCAAAATGTAAAAATGTCAACGTTTATTTTCTTCTTCCTTTATTTTTTTAACGAGATCCTTCACTATATCCATAAAAAAATCTAAAATATGTGGATCTCTTTTTTCGCCGGTAACAAGAGAATTATAATAATTCTGTGCTTCTACCATTATAAATCTTCTATTTATTAATAAAGGTAGATCTTCAGTTGGGGTACTGTCAATCTCTTTTAACTCGGCTATTAATAAGCACTCTAAGCAGATACCACGAACATTATGTTCTATAGCTTCTTTAAGAAGAGGGGGTTTTTCAAAATATCTTGAATCTATCATAACATGGTGGCCTACACATACGGGCCGCATGCATATATCGCACTCATACGGTGATGAGGTTTTACTATCACAACCTTTTATAGAGCATGCTTTCTTCATATTATTTTTTAATATCAAAGCGCCATTGAATTAAAAAGCGATACAAATCATTATTAACGTGTAAAGGTAGGTCTTCATATGGTGTCCTATACAGAACTTCATATGCTGTTAAAAGTTTTTCAGGGAGGACACTATTTATAAAACGTTCACTTCTAGATAAATTCTTTTTCATCCTTTTATCACAATCAGCAATGGCGTGCTTTAACTCTTCTGGATACCTGGTGTATTCCTTATGAACTAAAGCAGCTATTTTTAAAATTATTAATTCTGCAGGACCGCTAGGAATAGTTCTAGGAAAATTGCCCCAAGATTTAACAGAGGTACTAACTAACTCAAAGACTTCTTCTTTGGTATACCGAATATCTTTTTTTAGTCTCTTAATCTCAGCCATGGGATATTTGCAGATACTTAGTTTTAACTCTTAGCTTTTTAAACCATTTTCCGTATATATCGGAATCATCTATATGATAGCTAATATTTTTACGTTTACAATAATCTGCTTTTGTTCTATCCCATAAGCTCTTATCAAGCCAAGGTCCTTTATCCGTATATGTAATGAAAGTTCCTATAGATTCATGATAATCAACTATTGAAAAAATATGTGTATATTTTATATTTAAATTACTTAGTTTTTCCTTAAATTCTTTTGTTATGCTAGACCCAGTTATAATATGCACTTCACAGCAGTATTTTATAAGTAAATCTGTTGTAACTGAAAAAAATTCACTGAATTTATCGCATACCCCGTGAAAATCAAGCCCCACTTTTATAATGGTATTATTGGCTCTTTTTTTTGAATTTGCAGATCTACTACAGATACATAGGTTAGTAATAAAACCTATAATTTTTGGATCAATATTATCCAAAAATCCTGATTGTATACTATATTTATGATCAACAGTAGGTTGTAAAGTATTAGAGTTTTTATTTTTATTCTTATTAAAATTTTTAGAGGTTATTAATTTTTTTCTTGTATAAAAGCATTTACCATCCCAATGACTAAAAAGTTCTTTTAACCATTTTTTTGTTTCATTTGAAACAGCTCTATAATACTTATACTTTTTAGCTGCTATGTTACGCGGAATCCAAATCCCGTCTTTTTCCATTTTATCTCTAAAATAGTCAGATTTAATTATGTTATCTGTTCCATATTTTTTAAAGAATGTCTTCCTTCTTTTTTCTACATTATTTTTAGACACAATATTCCATTTACAACCATACTTTTTAAGATTAGTCCTATTTACCTTATTTAAAATTGTTTTAGATTTAAGAGGACTTTTTACTCCGTAGTTTTTAAAAATTGTTTTAGCTTTTTTATTTTTTATTTTTTTAACTTGAGAAACATTTTTAACACCATATTTTCTAATACAAGTATTTCTTGCTTTTTTCCTATTATTGAAATATTTGCCATATTTTTTAATATACGCTTTTTTTACTTTATTTTTTATAACGGGCGATAGCTGGGCGTGTTTATTACAGCAGCCTATACGATAACCCTTTATTATTGAAGCAAATTTTGTTTTTTTTACACATTCGGGATAATTACAAAAACCTTCATTATGCTTTTTTATAAATTTATCGTAATACGATTTTGTGTTATAAATAGGATGGAAATTCTTTAGATGCCATCTAAAATTAAATTGTGTGAACTGCTTTTTGCATATAGCACATATCACTTTTTTTGTTTTATTACAGTACATTCTCAGAATTATTTTTTCTCAGGTTTAAGTGCTTCTTCTTTTACCATATCCCGGACGGTTTGCTGGACCATAGCTTTATAATATGAGTCATAGCTAATTTCTGTATCTACTTCCTTCATTTTTAAACCTACAATAAGAAGTAATACTATTATAGCAATAAAAATAATAATTCCTAGGGTATATTTCATACAACCCCTAAAATCTCCTTGCACAGTTTAACTTCGGTTGAATCCCCGGTATTCTTACCAAGGTCATCTGACAATTTTACTGTATTAACCCACTCCCCGTTGAAATTACAGGCAGTAAGCTTTATAACAATGTTCAGAGGCTTTACACCGCAGTCATTACTCAACCAGGTCCCAATGCCGTACCGGTCGATTGTTATGCCCCTACAGGCCTCGTGGATGGCTTTAATCTGGTCCAAACTCTTCAGGTTATCCGAGAACATGATTATCTTGAACATAGAATTAATACGGAGTGACTTATAATGTCCCAAAGCTTTGTCCAGAAATTTGATAGGATCACCGGAATCCTGTCGGACACCATCAAAGAGCTTGGCATACTTGGTACTGAAAGATTTGAAAAATACATCAGAAGTGAACGTATCCGGGAGAGCTATACCTAGATCCCCTTCGTACACGTTGGTCCAGGCTTCCAGTGCTCTCTCGTTGGCCATTTTATAGCCATAACGGGCACCATGGAATTGGAACCATTCATGTGCGACGGTCCCCATCGGGATAAGATTATGCTTCATGGCTAAATGAACGTTGCTTGTTCCAACCATATGGTCCTGACCAAACTTAATCAAATCCTGAACAACTCTATCCTGATTATCGTATGAGAATCTACGACGAGATCCAAATTCGGAATAGAATATGTTATTGGCTGCTAAGCTGACGGCTTTATCCCTATTTAGAATATGGCGCTCTTCGTAAGTTGTTCCGTGCTGTCCGGTCATTTCAAAATACAGTTCGCTGATAGCTTCCATGAGAGGGACTTCCCAAAGAATTGTACGGTACCACCAGCCTTCTACGGCTATAAGAAGTTTAGGGCCATCCTGGGATATAAGTACTTCTGAGGGGTCATACCTATAACCCCGAAGGAAGTCTACATACTGGGGATTAAGGTAGTAGCATTTTTCATTAAGAAAATCTGCTTCTTCAGCGGTAAGACTTATAGCTTTGAAGCTTTGGATGATCTCTTTAAGCCTTGAGGCAAAACCATCGGGGAATTCTCGCTTATCTCGGTTTATAAAGGTATAGCGAACTTTTACCCGAGGATAAAGCTTGCAGATAGCATTCTGCATCGTAGGCTTGTATAAATCTGTGTCGAGGATACTTGTGTGATACATAAGCTCTCCTGCTGAGAATTAAGTAATGTATTGGAAGATTATTAAACTTTAATCAACTTTAAGATAGTGTTAGAGATAATAATTGCTTCCGGGACTTTCTTCCTAATCTCGGTTACTATCTCTTCCTCATTATCTTCATACATCTTATCTGACTCAATAATAAAGCTTTGTAGGACCATGCCATCATATCTCTTTCCGAAGCTGTCTATGGCTGTTTGGAAAGGAGGATTGTTGGAGAATAGGTCCCCTATGACCTTCTTAAATCGGGCCATAAAGGTATTCTGCTCAGCAAGCTCAAAGCCGCTTTTAGGGTTTACCCAACAATCTACTCGATATCTGTATAGCATAGCATCCCGATGTTTGGGTTTCGTTTGTTTACTGTTCCTATGATTAATATACTAATCTAGGGCTCCTAAATTAAAGTTAAAGTGTTAAATCTTTTTTAGCTTAGGTACCAAGCTAAGATTACTAGCATCTATTTTGCCATCTTTCTTAATCAATTTACCGTGGTATATTTCCAAGCTGGAACCTAACCTCCTGGCTGTACTTCTTGCATCATTCAAGCGATCGTAAGGACCTTCATAAGAGCCTTCCTTTGTCTTAACAAAGAACCCTTCCATTAGCTAACTCCTTTTCCGGATAGAATGTCCTTGATAGTGCTTCCCCATTTTTTCTTGCAATAATCTGTCTTTGAGAACCACAGAAGCCATCTTCTATTCAGCTCAGCAGAAGTAACATGGATATACTTCTTATTTCTGGTCATGGTACCAAAGTTATCGTCTGGTTTAGCTTTGTTGAAAACAAAGGGCATCTTACCTTTATTATTAGCCTTTTCTTTAGCTGTCAAGAAGTCATATTTGCTGAAGTTCCCAAAGATCTTTTTAAACTCTTTTCCTGTATTAACTATAAGTTCTTCGAAAGATCTTCCTGAAGTCTCAATAGCTGCTAGATTAGTCCAGTACTTACTTTCGTATTCTTTACTAAAATCTTTTCCTATATAAGCAACAAATGACAGATCTCCCCAGTACTCTATATGGTCAGGAGCCCATTTATACCCGTAGACTCCCTCATAGGGGACTTCTATAGAGACTAATCTTTTGTAGTTCTTAAGTTCTTCTTCGGAATATTCTTTGAACTCCTTATCAAACTCTTTTTTGAACTTCTTATACCTCTCTGGGGTATACCAAATCCCGATCATACCTTTTCTTGGCTCTGTCATTTTGTTAACGCACACTTGTGCTATATCTATGTGCATTAAGGACAGAAAACCCGTGTGTATCGAGTATAGAGCAGGATGACACTCAAGGAACCAAAGCATATCCCTGGCTGCTAAATGCATCTTATCTCTTGGGTTAAGCATCTATGTTTACTCCTTCTTTCTTAAGTTTTTCGGCTACCGAATAAATAAAGTCATCCTCTTTTAGAACTATACCATACTTTTTGAAATTCTTATTAAATCTATTAAGACATTTATTCCCTTTTGATCCAAACTCAAAAAAATCATAGACCCTACTTTCATCAGTAACTAGGGCTCCTCTAAAGCCTAAAATA
>Ga0315289_10004676_pt1 | contig 20334 bp, 20 predicted proteins | sample YL17G11_40_MG_FD_203452 | JGI IMG/M metagenome (GOLD analysis project Ga0315289, IMG submission 203452) | Sediment microbial communities from Yellowstone Lake, YNP, Wyoming, USA - YL17G11_40 | ecosystem: Environmental > Aquatic > Freshwater > Lake > Sediment | place: USA: Wyoming | collected... | reverse complement strand
AATTCGGGAAACAAATCTAGAGAGCGATTATTGGCTTTGGTTGCGAACGAGGGTGGAAAGGGTACTGGCGAAGAACAAAACCGTAGCAGAAGATTTGAAAAGAGCGCATCAGATCCTACTCCAGGTGGCTCAATGTTTACGCTACCCACCATCCGCACAAGAATTGCAGTTTGACGAACAGATAAGCAGCCAGTTGGTGGCTCAAGAGATGATGAAGTTGATCAGGGAGACAAGACCGAGCGGAAGAGTCCAAAGAGCCCAGATCAGGTTACAGGGTGTGCTAAAAAGACGCTGGGAGCTATTCGGCCAGGAACTGCTGTACTGTTACGATATTCCCGGATTACCTCAAGATAACCTACACCTGGAGAGCCTGTTCGGTCGTCTCCGTCGTCACCAACGACGCATCAGTGGGCATAAATCAACCCGAGAATTAATGGACTTTGGTCAGGCCCAGGTTCTGTTCACGGCCAAGACACTCCAAGATCTGCTCAATCAAATCCAACTTGTCACCCACAAGGCTTACTTCGTTCACCGCAATCGTCTCGCTGATGCAGAGGTTCCTAGGCAGTTCTTCCACCGCTTGCACCGTGATCCTTTTGCGACAGTTTCCACTTTGATCCATTACTACTCGGTTTATAGTCAAGACTTGATTAAACACAAAGCACTAGATCTTCTCAGAGAGCAAGTGCTTCATACACAATAGACAGCAATGGGGTATAACATCTAATATATCCCCACCTGGCGGGGTGGTTTGCCTGCTAACGTAAACGCAGTGGTGGGAACACGCTCTTCTAACCGATGCCTATCCGTGATGCCATAAACGGTCACTCTAGGTGTTTCCTCCAGAATATCCAGCAATGTCCGACTGAGCTCAAACTCGTAGCTGCGGATGGCAGACATTCCCCTCTTAAAATTCAGGCGCCGCCCGGTGAATTCACCCGTATAGCGCTCGGCGTGCTCCACTCCGAAGGTCTCACCAAGCCATTCAGTATACTCCAGCGCCCTTAGCACCCCGCACATGCCCTCGAAGTTGCCCGTGCCGGTCTCGAACTTACCCGGCGGGTCTTTGGGAGCAGGTCTCACCTTATACGCTGTGAGTCGGTCCAGCAGGTCATAGCGCCCGTACAGCACGCCCATGTGCGGCCCGAAGAACTTGTACTTTGAGACTCAATGAGTAAAAGGATAAACTGGCTTTTAAGGTCAAGCTGTTGATCTAATCACCGCCTTGATGAGTGATAAGCACAATACCGATTAGTATGCGCATTGGCGACCAAAAAACCATTGATACTTCACCTGTTTCAGGATCAGCAGAGCTTACCACACTTGGACAGGTTCAGCTGTTTTCCGATTTATTTACTCACTAGGTAAAGAGCAACCTTCTGACGAGATCTGATGGAATATTTTCACCACACAGGAGTCATACTCCATATTTCGCATGTTACCACTCGATTGCGTAACATCTTATTTTTAGATTTTTAATGCAAAAAGGGATAAAAACATCATTTTTAGGTTTTTTTGTCATTTTTTTAATCTTTAACAGACTCTTTAGAGGACATGTATATGCTAAGATGTTTTTATAGGGAATCTGTTTTCACAATGAGGGAAAATGGTAGGTATGCAATTGTAGTTGATGGGTAAACATCCCAATCCTTCCTGCCCTCAAAAATATCATTTCTTTCTGTCGTGAATGAAAAGAGGTAAACATGTACAAAAAAATCATCTCAATCCTTTCGATCTTGGTCGTGTTAACAGGATCAGGGTTATTTTCCCCTGTTTCAGCTCAAGCAGAAGCATCGCTTGAACACTGCGGTAAAGGAATTGATAGCCTAGAATGTTCCTCCACGGCAAGCGGACCAGACCTGGCTTCACCAAATGCGGTACTGATCAACGCTGATACAGGCCAACGCATCGAATTGGCAATCGAAACCCAGCAACATGTGGTCGCCATTGGACAAAATAATATACAATATGAGACTCAGTACAGTATTCTAGTACCCACCTCGATATTAGTGTCAAATATGAATGAAAAGTCAAAATGGGATAGCACTTACTCTGTTTATGGAACCCTGAGACAATACTGGAGCGAGAGGTTTAGTGGGACAGATAGATATGTGTCTGTTAGCAAATATGAGGCGCGATGGGTACGATATGATTCAAGTGTCATGATGAGCAGTGCTAAAATAATAGCAGGATGCTATGGGGAATTTTGGGATGGAGGTATGTGCAGTAATTCGCAAACCTTCTCCATAGGAACTCCAGCCTCGGGTACATGGTATACACGGACTCCATCCTGGGCCGGAAGATATGTATTTGTAGATGATTGCTGTTTCCAGGCAGGAAATTCAGAGGTTACCTTGAAACGCGGCCCAACGACTACCTGGAAGTTGTTCATATGTGTAGATGAGGGAAGTGGTTGTTAGATTACAAAATAATATAATGGGTGTAATTGTTGACCTCTATGGACAGATGTAGATTATGCCGAAGGTCCATTGAATGGAGGCGAAATTTTGAGGAAGCTAGTGCCATTTGTATCATTGATTCTTCTCCTGATACTGTCCTATGGAGCTGATCGTGTGTTGGAGGTAGCCGATACTAGAGCGTCTGAAACGTTCATTCGAACTCCAGTTATTTGGCTAAATACTGTCATTCTACTGGTATTCGCCGCTGCTATGTTAGGGCTTGCCTGGTTTACCTATGTCAGGCAACCGATGCCCAAAGCAGTTTCTTGGATGTATTTAGTTATTGGTTGCCTGATAGTATTTCTTAACCCGATTCATTTCACCGTTGGCATTTTTCCGCTGCCTATTTGGTTTCAAAAACTTTCGGCGAATTCTTTCCTGATCCGGGCCAGTGGCTTCACCGTCATAATAGGGATCATAGGTCTCATCCGGAAAAAATAATGCCAGCCATCGAAGGAAATCCGCGATGGGTGGCCAAGGTGCTCAGCTCGAAACCGTTAACCTAGGGCTGCCGTAATCCTCCCCAGCTCCTCCCCAAACTTCTGGATCTCCTCCGGCGTGTTGTAATGCACCGGACCCACCCGCACCATGCCACCGCTGTCCTCCAGCCCTAAGCGTGTGGTCACCTCCAGTGCATAGTAAATCCCATCCCACATGTTCAAACCAACGCGATCCAACCTGGGAGGCAAGCCCAAGCGGAATGAAAGACAAAACAACAGTGGATGATTGGCAAGGTGTATAATCAACATGCACACCAGTGAATACTGTTTCATTTAAGCGTATCCACCAGAATCATCGCTAGATCGACGCGCCTCACCCGTGATTATCGAGCGTTGGGACGATCCGGAGAAATGCCAACAATTGAGTGACACCAGGATAACAATTTCCGCATTTGCAGTTGAACAAATAAAACTACGGAGATAACGACATGTCATCTTTTGATTTGACTATCAACGGCAAAACCTGTCAAGTATCGGCTGAGGCGGAAATGCCACTGCTGTGGGTGTTGCGCGACATGCTCGGCCTAACCGGGACGAAATACAGCTGTGGGGCAGGGCTATGCGGCGCCTGTACAGTGTTGGTCGACGGTGAGCCAATCAGGTCATGTATCGTACCCGTAAAAACCACCGTCGGGAAGGCGATTACAACCATCGAAGGGCTTTCCACTGACGGCACCCATCCCGTCCAACGAGCCTGGATAGTAGAGCACGTCACACAGTGCGGGTACTGCCAGCCCGGTCAGATCATGAGTGTCGTAGCCCTGCTGGCTAAAAACCCCAATCCAAGCGATGCAGATATCGATGCCACCATGCGAGATGTACTTTGCCGATGCGGGACGTACCAGCGCATCCATGCCGCCATCCATCGGGCAGCCCAGGAGGCGTGACATGAAAAATCAGCTCGACCGGCGTAACTTTATCAAAATGGCAGGTTTAGCAGGCGGCGGGTTGGTCTTGGCCGTCTATCTTGACGGTTGCACTAAGGTCACCCAAGAAACCGCCACGCCGACGATTGCCACCGATACCCCCGTCCATCCGACTGCCACCGTCGTTACTGCAACATCCACGCCCGTCCAGCAATTCGATTGGGCGCCGAGTATTTACCTGAGATTGGACGAAACCGGCATGCTGACGGTCATCGCTTTCCGATCAGAAATGGGCCAGGGCATTCGCACTGCACTGGCTATGCTGATAGCCGATGAACTGGATGTGGAATGGGAAAACGTTCGAATCGAACAGGCTCCTGCAGACATACGCTATGGTGACCAGGTGACCGGCGGCAGTGTAAGTGTATCGAGCTATTACTCCGTAACGCGGCAGGCCGGCGCAGCCGCGCGGCAAATGCTCATCCAGGCAGCTGCGCAAGCCTGGAATGTCGATCCTACTCAATGCCAGACAGAAGCGGGATTCGTCATCCATCCGGATGGGCAACAAAAAAAAGCTTACGGTGATCTGGTGAAAACCGCTTCCCAGCTGGAGGTGCCGATCAGTCCTCCTCTAAAGGACAAATCCCAATGGAAAATCATCGGCCAGGGAGTGGGGCATTGGGACGCACCACAAATCGTGACCGGCAAAGCAGTATATGGTTTGGATGTACGCCTGCCGGGAATGCTATTTGCGGTGCTAGCTCGCTGCCCGGTCATCGGCGGTAAACCTTCCAGCTACGATGACACAGCCGCCATGGCCGTTCCGGGCGTCAGGCAAATCTTTCAGGTCAGGGATAAGATTGCCGTCGTAGCAGACCATACCTGGGCGGCAATCCAAGGGCGCGCTGCCCTGGTGATCCAATGGGCTGAAGGGAAACTACATACCCTGGATAGTGAGACGATACGGAAGAACGCCGTGGAAAGCCTCCCGAAGCCCGGCAGCCAGGAGGGCTGGCTGGATGCAATCTATGAGATGCCCTTCGAAGCCCACGCCACCATGGAGCCGATGAACAGTACTGCCTACATCCATGACGGGATTTGCGAAGTGTGGGCACCCACTCAAGACCCGCATGCGGTGTGGAGTCAGGTGGCATTCGCACTGGGCCTTCCCCAGGAAAATGTAATCATCCACGTCCCGCTGATCGGAGGCGGGTTTGGTCGCCGCATAAAGGTAGACTATGCGGTGGAAGCAGCCCTGGTTGCAAAGCAGGCAGGCGCCCCGGTACAGGTGATCTGGACCCGCGATGATGATATCCAGCACGATACTTATCACCCCCTGGCAATTCAATATGCCCGAGCTCCAAGCGACCAGGCAAGGATGCCGGTGATCAGCGTGCTACCCAGATCCACCGATGTACCGACCGGACCCTGGCGTTCGGTGGGAAATGTTCCAACTGCATACGCCACCGAATGCTTCGTTGATGAGATGGCCGCTTATCTGAAGCGCGATCCCCTCGACCTGCACCTTGAGCTGTATTCGGGACCTGCCGCACAGGTGATTAAGCTGGCAGCAGAGAAAGCAGGCTGGGGTGAGCCGATGCCCAAAGGTGCAGGGCGCGGTCTGGCATACTTTGCCACGTGGGGGGCCACTCATGTGGCATACGTCGCCGAGGTCAGTGTTGATGCCTCCGGGAAAGTGCGCGTCGAGCGGGTGGTGGCAGCCGTGGATTGCGGCCAGGCAGTCAACCCAGATAACATACGGGCACAGATCGAAGGCGGGACCGCGTTTGGTCTGACGGCGACATTAAAAGCCGAGATCACCATCAAGGATGGGCGCACCGAGCAGAGCAACTTTCACGACTACCCACTGCTATGCATAGACGAAATGCCCCTGGTTGAAGTGTACATCGTGGATAGCGAGAAGGAGCCAACAGGCATGGGCGAGATGGGCGTACCACCGCTTGCACCGGCGGTGGCGAACGCGGTCTTTGCCGCCACTGGAAAGCGTATCCGGCATATTCCCATCAAGCCTGAGGATTTAAAGGATTAGTTCTTACAAATCAGTTATCCTGAACTTGTGGCAATCCCGCTCAGTGCATCACTAAACTTCTTGATCTCTTCAATTGTGTTGTAATGCACCGGCCCCACCCGCACCATGCCGCCGGAATCTTCCAGCCCCAACCGTTTGGTGACTTCCAGGGCGTAATAATTCCCATCCCACATGAAGATGTTGGCTTCATCCAATTCCTCCGCCACCTGGCGGGGAGACTTGCCTGCTAATGTAAATGCGGTCGGCTGCATGCGCTTGTTGGGTTGACAAAGAATGGCTAACCGCCTCAGTAACAAGGCGATAAGAATGTTGATACTCATGCGCTCCGTCTGGCAAACCATTGCCCGGCCGTTACACCGGAACCAAACCCGAATGCAAAGAAAACGACTTTGGCCGCCAACGAGACATCTCCCCAAAACACAACTGAGAAAGCAACCGCAAAAACGAAGAACAGGATCGACAGACCAATCAGGTAGTTACTTGACTTCATCGCACGACCTCCTTTATGAATTGTGATATTACAGCCAGGCCGGAACTCAAACTGGCAGCCCAACTAGTGCATAACACGCCACCTTGCGGTATATTTAGCTATATACAGGCCTAATAAATATTATACACCGAGGCTGGCATGCTTCCACCGAAAAAAAGACTCCTTGACCAGGTCCGCGATCGGCTGCGGTTGAAGAATTACGCCTACCGGACTGAGAAATCGTATCTATATTGGATCAAACAATACATCCTGTTTCACAACAAACGCCACCCGAACGAGCTAGGAGGCTTAGAAATCGAATAATTTCCCACCCATCTGGTTGTCGAGAAAACGGTTACCGCATCAACTCAAAACCAGGCCCTGAGTGCACTTCTTTTTCTATACCGTGAAGTGCTTGATCTGCCTCTTGAATTGACTTTCCAGTCAGTTCAGGCTAAAAGGCCGAAACATCTACCGACGGTACTTTCGAAGACTGAGGTCGAGCGAGTGCTGCGCCAGATGAGCGGAGAAACCCTACTGATGACCCAGCTATTGTATGGCAGCGGCTTACGTTTGATGGAGTGCTTACGCTTACGGGTGAAAGATGTGGACTTTGAACAACACCAGATTATGGTCCGCGACCCAAAAGGATTGCATGATCGTACAACCATGCTGCCGCTAACGCTAAAGTTGTCCCTGCAAGCCCAGCTCCAGGCAGTGAAACACCTTCACGAGCGCGACCTTGCTTCCGGGCATGGAGAAGTGTCTCTTCCCAATGCCCTGACGCACAAGTATCCTAATGCTGCTAAAGAATGGGCCTGGCAATTTATCTTCCCATCAAGCCAGCTTTCCCTTGATCCATACGATGGAAAAATGAAACGCCATCATAAACACGAGAGTGTTCTACAAAAAGCTGTTCGCCGGGCAGCTGAGCTCGAGGCCATTAGGCACCGGTTTCCGCTATCCTCCCCAACGCCTCTCCAAACCGGCTGACCTCCTCCACCGTGTTGTAATGCACCGGTCCCACGCGCACCATGCCACCGCTGTCCTCCAATCCCAGGCGTTCGGTAACCGCCAAGGCGTAATAATTCCCATCCCACACGTAGATATTTTCCTCATCCAGCTCCTCCGCCACCTGGCGGGGAGACTTGCCTTTCAGCGTGAAAGCGCAGGTGGGCACGCGCTCCTCCAATCGACGGGTGTCCTTGATACCCCATATAGTCACGCCTGGCGTTTCTGCCAGGATATCGAGTAAAGCCTGACTCAGATCGAACTCATAGCTGCGGATGGCGGACATGCCTTGCTTGAGCTTTAGACGCCGCCCGCTAAATTCACCTGCATAGCGCTCAGCGTGCTCCTCCCCGAAGGTCTCACCCACCCACTCGATGTACTCCAGCGCCCCCAACACGCCGCACATGCCCTCGAAGTTGCCCGTTCCGGTCTCGAACTTGCCCGGCGGGTCTTGTGGGGCAGGGCGTACCTTGTAGGCTGTCAGTCGGTCGAGCAGGTCATAACGCCCATACAGCACACCCATGTGGGGACCAAAGAACTTGTAGGATGAGCAGACCAAAAAGTCACAGCCCAGGCGCTGGACGTCGATCGGCCCATGCGGAGCATACTGCACCGCATCGATATACACAAGTGATCCCGCTTCATGTGCCATCTGAGTAATCTTCGCCACCGGGTTGATCGTCCCAAGGGCATTGGAGGCATAACCCACTGCCACCAGGCGCGGATGGCGATTGATGGCAGCCTGCATATCATCCATATTGAGGCTGCCATCTTCAGGGTGAAAATCCACCCAACGCACTTTACAACCGTGGTCTTCCGCAGCCATGACCCACGGAGTGATGTTGGCATCATGATCCAAGCGGGTGACGACAATCTCATCACCCGGGTTGAAGGTGCGCACTAATGACCGACTGAGGTTGAAGGTCAGGCTGGTCATGTTGGGTCCAAAAACGATCTCCTGCGAGTCGCGGGCGTTTATGAAATCCGCTGCAGTTTGGCGGGTTTCCTCCACCAGTGCATCCGACTCACGGCTGGTTGCGAAAGCACCTTCATGGTTGGCATTGTGCTCCACCAGATAATTGTTCATCCGGTCGAGTACCGTACGCGCCACCTGGGTGCCGGCCGGGTTATCCAGGAAGATGGCATCACGCTTAAGGGCGGGGAATTGGGAGCGTATGGTTATCAGGTCAAGGGGCATAAGGAGGCTCCAGTAATCAGTATTAATACCTAGTCAGGAATTAGGATTAAGGGATTTGGATGATTGATTGGAAAAACAGCTTAGGAATGTTTTCAAGCACAAGGACCAGCCTGCACTGGCAAATACCTGGAAGTCTGTCCTCGATGAACGCCATTCCCAAACACCGGGTGGCGCTCCGCTGCCAGGTTGACCAGCAGGCTGCCAAACAGCCCGTAGGGATAGCCGACCATCTCGGCCGCTTTGATCAGGCTTCCATCGGGGCTGATATCCGCATTGTGGTTTACGTCCAGGATGTAGAAGCTGCCATCCCGCATGCGTAGATCCATGCGGGCATAGTCGCGGCAACCCGTGGCGCGATAAGCTCCCAGAACCACACTTTCCATACGAGCTAACTCATCTGATGTGAAAGCAATTGGTAATTTGGCTAAAGTGGATTGGTATGCGATAGATGTCGGGACGAAGTTGGCTTCATAGGTGCATAAACGATCATGGATGTCATCAAATCCAGAGAAATCGATCTCTGCCGGAGGGAGCATGTGCAAATTACCATTGCCGACCACACCCACGTGGAATTCACGCCCATCGATGAACTCCTCCACCAAGACAGGCTGCTGGTGCTGAGCGATTACATAATTAACGCGTTGGGAGAGTTCTTCCAGTGATACAACCACTGATTCACGGGAAATCCCAAGGCTGTAATGCTCAAATGCCGGCTTGACGATGGCCGGGAACAAATCCCAATCTTTCACGCAGGCGGATGAGTAGATCTTCCACAAAGGTGTGGGGACGCCGGCTTCTTTTAATTTTTGTTGTACCTGGCGCTTATCCTGGCTAAATACCAGGGCAGGGTAGTCCGCTCCGGTATAGGTGAACCCCTGGCGCTCCAATTCCTGTGCCACCATCCAGCTGCTGCGTGGAATGCCCGGGACTTCCTCACACCAATTGAATACGATCAGCTTGGTCGGGTCATAGCCACTCAGCAAGCTGGACAGCTGATCATCCTCCAGCCGGGCACGCATCACCGGATGCCCTGCAGCCTGCAAAGCTTCGAACATCAGATCTCCTAATTCGAGACACATGTCAATATCTGCCTGCGGCCACGAACGGTCGAGGTTATGTAGCAACAATACCGGTAAGTCGGTATAGAGGTCTCGGAAAATTGTGCGAGCTGTGGGTTGCTCCACGTACTGTACCCCTAGGGGGTAAAAATACCCTTCGATGGAGTTAGGCTCATGATGATTCAATTATAATCGTTTGAAGAGAAAAAATGCACTGACTTGCCGGAGATTATCCGGCAATATTTTACTCACTCAGAATGATCTCGCACAATGCCCTCCCTCGCAATCCCCTCCGCTTCCATCAGCTCATCAGGAGTGTTGATATTCAGAAACGCATGCTGGTCAGGATCATAGGCAATGATTTCAGTAGATTCCAAATAACGGATAAACACCTGAGGAAACCACGCATCAACGCGCCGTTTGCCATTCTCTATTGCAGCTCGAATGTACGGCAGGCAGGTTTCACGCCGGTAGACAGCATGGAACGGCTCCGTGCCTGCTTCTGAGCGGGGGATGACCGCATCGGCACCGGTCTCTCTCAGCAAAGCCAGCTCAAATGCAAATAGCTCGAGGCTGGCGAAAGGCATATCACAGGCAACCACTGCCACATATGGATAACCTGCTGCGCTAAGAGCGGTGTAAAGCCCTCCCAAGGCGCCAAACCCTGGCACCAGGTCTGGGATGGGGGTGAGACCTAAAAAACGATAATTCTCAGCTTGGTTCGAGGTGACCAGCACTTCATCCGCCAGCCCTGCCAAACGATTGAGTGGACGTAGGATCAGCGGCTGCCCCAGGAAGGGTAAAAGGGCTTTGTCTGCGCCCATACGGCGTGATTCGCCACCTGCCTGGATCACCAGGGTTAGCATGTCGGGTTTACGCTCAATTTCAGTCTAATCTTCATCCAATTTATCATGCCACCAAACATGATTATAATGGGTTTAGTGCTAAGGAGTTGAAACCTATGAAAACCGTAGCGGATATCCTGGATAACTTGACTGTTGAGAATATGGAGCTGGCAGATCAGCTGCCCGATAACGCCGTGCGCTGTTATGCCTGTGCCCACCGCTGTCTGATTCGTGAAGGCAAACGGGGCATCTGCCAGGTGCGCTTCAACCAGGGAGGCATGCTGCACGTGCCATGGGGTTATGTGGCGGGCCTGCAGGCCGACCCCATCGAAAAGAAACCTTTCTTCCATATCTTACCCGGTAGTGACGCCCTCACCTTCGGCATGCTGGGTTGTGACTTCCACTGCGCAAACTGCCAGAACTGGGTCAGCTCACAGATGTTGCGGGATCCTATCGCAAGCGAATCAGTAGGCTACCTGCGTCGCATCTCTCCCGAGCAGATGGTGCAGGCCGCCAAAAGGGCTGGAGCGAGCGTGATCGCCTCCTCTTACAACGAGCCGTTGATCACTTCGGAATGGGCGGTAAGCATCTTTAAGCTGGCAGTGGAGCAGGGGATCAAATGTGTGTATGTCTCTAATGGAAACGCCACCCCGCAGGTGCTGGAATACCTGCGACCTTACCTGACTGGTTACAAGATCGACCTGAAAACAATGCGGGATAAACAATACCGCCAGCTGGGTGGTGTATTGAAGAATGTGCTGGATACCATCCGTAGTGCACACGACCTTGGTCTATGGGTGGAGGTGGTGACGCTGGTCATCCCGGGCTTCAATGACAGCACCGAAGAGTTGTTGGAGGCCGGGCGCTTCATCACTTCAGTTTCGCCAGACATTCCGTGGCATGTGACCGCTTTTCATCCCGACTATAAAATGACGGAGCCGAATCCAACCCCGGTGAAAACCCTCCAGCGCGCCGCTGAGATTGGTCAGGAAGCAGGGTTGAAATTCGTCTACGCCGGCAACTTGCCAGGCAGCCTGCGGGAATACGAAAATACCTGCTGCCCAAAATGCCAGACTCTGCTTGTGGAACGCACGGGTTACGTCATCCACCAATACCGGTTGACTGAAACAGGTGCCTGCCCGAAGTGTGGAACCAAAATTCCCGGCATCTGGACGGAAAATCCCGGGTCTGTGAAGCTGGGCGGCTGGGGTATGCCGAGGATATTTGGTTAACGGTTATTCGGAGATTTATCCACTCAGAGATTGATTATTTTCGCACCAGAAGACGCATCACCCGGCGGTCAATCGCCCCAAAACGATATTTGTACTGTTCATCCCCACGCATAAAGTCGAAATACTCCCTCTTGTGCTCATTGGCCCACTCCAGCAGATGACCCAGCAACACCCAACCGAGGGAAAGCTCACTGAAGCGAAAATCCAACCCGGAGTTATACACCCAGATGTGGTTCATGTAATCGAAGTTCAGATATGCTGCAGCCTTTTCCCCATTCACTTCGATGAAAGCCAGTTGCAGCCAACCAGCGTTAAAAGCTGCCTGCACGATCGAATGCATTTGGGTGTGCATGGCAGGGGTGAGGAATTTGGCTTTATCGCGGTCATTAGCCATCAATTTCAAAAAATCATCCGTCTCCTGCTCCAACACGGCTCCGTCCTGCACAATATACCAGCGTAGGGGCAGGTAATATTCTCCGGCGCGGCGCATCTTGCGGCGAATCTCGTGGCGCTGCTTTTTGTCAATACTGCAAAGATATTTCTCCCAATCACCCGGGAGAGGGATATAGGGGCAGTGCTGCAGCAGCTGTTGAGAATACTTCCAGCCCAACTTTTTAGCTGCAGCTTGCAAGGCAGGCAGTGTGGGGCTGCCCTCCAGTAGGTTATACCAATCCAGCAGGTGGCATCCAGATGCCTGCTCGCTTGCCAGGTGTTCCAGGAGAGCCTCCAGAAAGGCAGGCAGGTCTTCCAACCGGGCGATAATGTCCAGGTAATCGGATATCTCAATGCTGCCAAGCAGCATCAGGGCAGGCTCGCCATCCCGGTTATCTGTTAGGAATAGTGGGGCTATCCCGACCAATTCACCCATTTCCTGACGTGCCGTGACGACGAATAATTCACCATGTGACCATTCCCCTCCGCCCATTCCTTGCCACCAGGTTGTGATATATTCATGACGCAAAAACGGCACGTGACTTGCACTATTAGCAAGTAAGTCGTTCCATTCTTTTTCTAGGCTGATCAATTCTGGCAAGGTGCGGATGGTGGCAATGTGCATGTTTCCTCCTGGCGGTATAATCCAAGGTAGATTTTACCAGTATAATCATTCGGTATGAATTCTTCCCTTGACCTCAATCTCCTTTTAACCGCCCGACAGGGCGGTGGTGTTACATCCGAATTGCCGGATTTATACGCAGTTACCCCTCCACGCAGAACAGCCCGTGGGCGCGAAACTGACTGCCTGATCATTTACCTTAGTATGACGGGCAATTCACCGCTCTCGACCGAGGCTCACGCACAATTGCTCGAACAGCTGGCACAAAAATTCTATAAAACTGCCGGCAGCCTGACCGCTGCACTGCGTACGATTGTGGAAGCACTTAATCTACACCTGCTCGATCGTAACCTACGCAGCACTAGTGTGGGTCGCCAGGGTATTGGTCAGCTGCTGCTGCTGGCTTTACGCGCTGATACCTTGTATATGACCCAGTGCGGTGCGGTACATGCATTTTTGATCACCCCTACAGGAACGCAGCATTTGTATGACCCCCAAAGCTCAGGGCGCGGGCTTGGCCTCAGCCGCACGACCCCCATGCGCTTCCTGCAAACAAAAATGAATAGCGATGATTACATTGTGCTTGCCACCATTGCTTCTCCAGGTTGGTCCGAAGCTTCTTTAAAGCATCCTCAGCAGCAGGGGATTGAAGCCTTACGACGTCAGCTACTTGAGAACGCCAGCCAGGAATTTAATGCCGTCATCCTCCAGGCCCAGGCAGGCACAGGCAAGCTAAGATTACTCCGACGCAAGGTTGGCACACCTGAAATGGTAAATCCTGGGTCGGTTGATCAGCCAGCCAGTGCAGTGAGTACAACCCCCCCAAGGCCTCCAGTACAGACAGTCGAAGGACCAGTGGAGGATCATAGGCTTGGGATCCCCTCGGGTGCGCTGGCAGCATCTGATTTAGCTGTCCAACCTGCTGAGGATAAAAGGCTTGGGATTCCCTCCAGCGCAATCCCCACCCCAGTTCCAGGCAGCGAACCTCTTGAAAATGAACGGCGTGGGGGACCCCCTACTCCCCTTATTTCGGGTGAAGCAGAGGTACCCCCTCTACTTGGTGAACAACCCTATCCAGCCTCTCTACCGACAAGTAGTGCCAACCAACCCCCGATTTCAATGGACGTAGGTTTATCCCGCCCAAGCCTGCAGCGCGGGGAAGCTGCTAGAACCGCCGAACCTCCTCCCAGCGCGGCTGTACCACCTGAGACTTCCAGAAAAACACACCTCGCATCAAAACCTAACCCTTTGGCTAAATATTTCACTTCGTTTCTCGCCACATTGGCCTCGGTTGGGATGACCATTTTGCGTGCACTGCAGAGTGCTATGGGGACGATCAGCTCAGCCCTCTTGCGCTTATTAAAAAACCTTTTGCCAGACGCGGACGTTATGCGTTTGCCGGCATCGATGATGGTGTTTGTCGCCATTGCAATCCCCCTGATCTTAGCTGTGATTGGTGGAATGGTATTCCTCCAACGCGGGCGAGCCCAACAGCAGCAGATCTTTTACCAGCAAGCAGTGGAGGAGGTTGCTTATGCTGCTACTCTCACCAACCCATTGGAACAGCGTCTGGCATTGCAAACAGCCATCGGAGATCTGGATAAAGCAGAGTTTTATGCTACCACCAGCCAATCGCAAAGTCTACGCGCCCAGGTGGTCACCAACCTGGATACCCTGGATGCGGTTAAACGATTGGATTACAGGCAAGCCATTGTTGGAGGTTTGGATATTGGTGTAAGCATCACCCGTATTGTTGCCACTACCACTGATTTGTACCTGCTCAATGGAAAGCAAGGCAACGTGCTGCGTGCCATTATGACTGGACGGGGGTATGAGATTGATCCCAACTTCCAGTGCGGCCCAACCTATGGGCCAATTAACGTTGGTCCATTAGTGGATATTGCAGAACTTCCTCAAGGGTCGTTCGAAAATGCCAGCTTGCTAGGGATGGATTCAAACGGCAATTTGCTGTATTGTGTGGTTGGCGATCAGCCATACAGTGCTGCAATGGCTCCTCCGAACATCGGGTTCGGCGAGCCAGTTGCCATGAGCCTTGACCGAGGCGATCTTTTCCTCCTGGATCCTAAGGTCAAGGCAGTGTGGATCTACCGCAATATGGAAGTCAGCCAGCAGCCCCACCTGTTCTTTGGTGATACCATTCCACCGATGCAGGATGTGATTGACCTGGCTGTATATAACGATGATCTATTCCTGCTTCACGCCAATGGGCATATTACCAAGTGCACATACAGCGGCTTGGCAGAATCACCCACCCGCTGTGATGATCCGTACCCGTATTCCGATAACCGTCCAGGGCGTGTACATGGTCCAGTTATCGAAGACGCGATATTTGACCAGATTTATTTTTCCTCATTCCCCGAACGTTCGATCTACCTGTTGGATCCACAAAACCAGTCCATTTATTATTTCAGCGTGCTTTTGACCTTACAGTGGCAGTATCAATCCAGAGGATCGCTGGCAGAGGGTAATGCAACCGCTTTCGCCATCAGCCCGAATCGGATGGCCTTTCTTGCCATCGGCAATTATGTCTATTATGCTGCCATGCCTTGATAGGTATCTTGCCGGTCATTGAACCTGCAATATAAGCTAGAAACTTTGAATAGCATCCATCCAAGCTTTTCACATTTTCTCCATACACATCGTGGTGACATTCTTGCCCTGCTTCTTGCCATTACAGGCTTTCTGGCGTCAGCATTGGTCACCCAGCGCACATTCGAGGCAGTTCCACATATTGAAGATGAAATTGCCTATGTATGGCAGGCAAAAGCGTTGATTGAGGGACATTTGACCCTTCCCTCACCACCGCATAACCGCAGCTTCCTGGTGCCTTTCGTTGTTGACTACGAAGGGGAGCGGTTCGGCAAGTATCCGCCAGGTTGGCCTGCGCTGTTGTCCATTGCAATCCGATTGGGGACACGTGCGTGGATCAATCCACTGTTAGCCGGGCTGGCAGTGTGGCTGACCTACCTGCTGGGTAAGCGTATATTCAGCGAATTCGTAGGACTTCTCGCGGCTGGATTAACCGTCACCTCACCATTCTTCCTGATGAACTCTGGCTCATTGCTATCCCACCCATTTGGGCTGGTTTTAAGTTCATTATTTGCTCTGGGTTGGCTGGAAACTTTCTGGGATAAGGCAGCTGGCAAAACGGTTGAAAATCCTTCCCGTGCAAGAAAAGATTGGTTGTACACGATCCTTGCGGCATTGGCGCTAGGGGTTTTGATCCTCACCCGCCCAATGACTGCCCTGGCAGTGGCAGTACCATTCGGTATTCATGGGCTGTATTTATTGATCCGTAGTGATGCCCGAACACGCCTAAGGTTGTTAATCTTCGGCTTGACGGCAATCTTTTTCGTTGGTTTATACTTCTTATGGCAGTATTCCCTGACAGGTGACGCTTTGCTCAATCCTTACACCTTATGGTGGCCATATGACAAGGTGGGTTTCGGTCCCGGGCATGGTCGCGGAACTGTTGGTCATACATTAAACCTGGCATGGATTAACGTCCGCCACAGCCTGGATGCAGGTAGCTATGACTTGTTTGGATGGGGAAGCTTCTCCTGGATTTTTCTGCCATTCGGATTATGGGCAACAAGGCGCAACACCAAGGGATTACTCCTCGGTAGTGTAGTCGTCAGCTTAGTGCTGATATATATGACATATTGGATCGGGGCTATTCTTTTTGGTCCACGCTATTATTATGAGGGATTATTCAGCCTGACGTTAGTCAGTGCTGCGGGCATCGCCTGGTTGGCAGGCTGGCCGGGAAGATTGGGGGGGACCCTTGTGCGATACGCAGGTTGGCGCAAATTGCGCCCACTACTGGTAACATTATTACTCGGGGTTCTGGTGGGAATTAACCTGATGTTTTATCTGCCTATCCGGCTTGGAGGGATGTATGCCCTGTACGACATAGAGTTGGCTGACCAGGAGCCTTTCATGACGCCCGCAGCCCAATCCCTTACTCCCGCCCTGGTCATCGTACATTCAGAACGATGGATGGAATATGGTGCCCTCCTGGACCTTGAGGATCCTGAGTTCACCACCCCCTTTATCTTCGCCTGGAGTATCAGCTCTTTCGCTGATTTCATGCTAGCACACGACTTCCCGAACCGCACGGTTTATCATTATTATCCTGGGCAGCCATTCAAGCTTTATGTGGAACCTCTAGCTGCACCTCAATAAATTATGGGTATGGAGTTGATGAGGCTTCCGGCGTACTTGAGGCTTCCGGCGTAATCGTAGGAGTAGGGGTTTCCAAAACTGGGGTAGCTGGAGTTACTAACCCTTGCGCGCACTGATCAGCCGCATACATTGCGGTCGGTTCAACCTGTGGGTTCGCCAATAACGTCATGTAAGTATCGTACTGTGTTTGGGCATCACACCACAGGCCGCTGGCCGCGAACCAATCGCCATAACCAAGCAAAGCATCCATATAACGGTTGGAAGCTGTCCAACCCGAAGAATCGCTCAGGTTCGGAGCCGCGTTAGCTAACTGAGAAAAATAATAAACCGCCTGAGCCCAGTCCACATCCCAGAAGCTGGCACCGCGAATATACAAATCTGCCCAGTCGCGCCAATTGCGTGCCTCGGCATCCAAAGGACCAAAACGCTCAGCCAGGGTCAGGTCGTAGTTTCCACCTTCCAGGTCATGCAGGTTAGCAATCTTATCGATTCCACGATTCCGAAGCGCCACGAACAGCATGTCATCCACCTTCACCGCCATATAATCCGGAAAATTCTTTCGCAATAACAGCAAGGTATCGATGGTACTGGTCCAGTCACGCGCAACGAGCAGATTCTGGGCTTGAGTGAATAGATCATCCCTGCCGCGGTAGTCGGGTGTAGGGGTTAGTGTGGGGGTCGGCGCAAGCGTGGAGGTGGCAGTGATGCGTTGTTGAGTCAAGACAAATGCCAGCTGGTCTGCGGCATTTGGATAATTTGGGTCGATCTGGATAATATATTCGAGCCGTTGGCGGGCGCGATCATAATTTCCAAGTGCAATGTCCTGCTGTGCCAGGATGTATTGGTTGGCCGCCTCACCGGCTACTGAGGTCGACTCATAGCGCGTACGCTGACCGATTGCCGAGTTATATCCTGCATAAACGCTCCCACCGGCAATCAACGCCAGGAGCAGCACACCCAGAAACGACCACAAAATCCACGTGCGCCTGCCTTTGGTCATATCCGGAGGCGGCTCAGGGATGTCAGGAGGTAAGAAAGAGCCTTCATCAGGAATCATCGAGGGTTGGGTATCGCCGAGTGACTGTTCTTCAGCGGGGCTAGCTTGTGATGCAATTTCGGAAGGATTGCCTGTTTCTCCCTCCGTCGCATGCTCAGGTGAGGCAACGGTCATTGGTCGAGTAATACCCATCTCTGATACTTGGTTAGATGAAATGTCATCATTATCTGGCTCTCTTTGTTTCTCCGGCACGCTAGAAGTCGGACTGGTTTCGTCTAAATTGGGAGATTTCATTCCGCCTATTATACCTCAGCGAAAATGACACCTTCGGTTGGAGGGTGGCTCCCGCGACTCCACCGGTGCTGACCTGATTTCATGCCGGAGGACCTAGAAGCTCGGCTAATTTAATTGCCTGGGAGGCATGCACCAGGGCGATGACCTCATCCACTGGGGCTAGCTCAGTACTCCCATTGGGTACGATCAGCTGCCCCTTGCGGATCACTGCCACAAAGACACATTGCGGTGGCAGTTCAATATCTCTCAGCATTTTGCCAACTACACTAGCCAATGGGTGCACTTTCTCTTCGACGATCGAATACTCACCTTTGCGTAATTTCAGCAGGGTCATCATATCCCCAAGTGACATTTCCTCGGCGATTAATTTGGCCAGGATGTCAGATTGGCTTAGGGCCACATCCACACCCATCTCGGGGGTAAACAGCCAGACATTTTTGGGATTATTGACCCGCGCGATAATGCGCGGCACCCCAAACTCAAAACGACCAAGAGTGGTGATCACCAGGTTATCCTCATCCTCACCCGTCACGGCTGCCAACACTTGAGCCTGTTCAATCCCAGCGCTTTCCAGCACACTGGGGGAGCTGCCATCACCGGAAACGATGACCTCGCTGGGAAGTTCCTCTTGAAGTCGTTCCAGTACCGCTGGACGGTCCTCGATCAGTTTAACTCGATGCCCACCGCTTAATAATTGGGTGGCAAGCTGCGATCCGGTCTTACCACCACCGACAATGATGACAAACATCCTATCCTCCTTCCAATAAACCCAACAGGGTTTTAAAGCGTTCCAATGCCAACGCCTGGATAGCTACATGCACCACGTCGCCTTCTTTAAACTGACTACCCAGTGTGGGAATGAACGCGGCTCCCTGACGGGTTATGGCAACGATGTTGATCTCGCTTGAAACCGTCAAGTCTTTCACCATCCGCCCGACCAGGTGTGATGGGATGTCGATATTAACCAGGCTCACTTCTCCACTCCCGAAGCTGATGATGGGGTCCAATTCAGCTGAGGTTAGTAGCTCGCGCAGGCGCTCGGCTCCCCAAGTGGTCGAGGAGATGGTCAACATTCCCAGACGGCGGTAAATTTCCGCCCGTTGTGGGTCAAACAGGCGGGCAACCACACGGGGCACATGGAAAATATTATGGGCGATGCGCGCCGCTACAATATTGGCATTATCGGATGAGCTGGCGGCTGCGAAAGCATCGGCTTGTTCGATCCCGGCTTTAATCAACACATCCCGGTCGAATCCTACTCCGGTAATCCTTTGCCCCTTAAAATTAGGTCCCAGGCGTGCCAGAGCCCTGGCATCGTAATCGATCACCGCCACCTGATGACCTTCGTCGACAAGCAAACGGGCAAGCTGCTCCCCGACACGACCGCATCCAATAATAATCACTTTCATGTTTCCTCCTTGCTTACAGAACTATTGATCACTTGTTGTAAAAAACGTTCCCGCCAGCGGACGAGCCACTTACGGATCCAATCTAGGCTGTAGATAATCAATGGGAAGAAGATAAACCCAATCCAGAGGACGGGTGGTATGGCGATATGGTCAAACAAATTGGCTAATGGGCGAAAATAAATCAAACCTAGCAGGATGGCTAGCTCAATGGCGATCCCACGTATTAGAGTAGGGTTACTCAGCCAACCGAGGAAACGCCCGCGATTACGCTCGGTGCGACAAGCAAATGCATTTCCGACTTGAGCCATAACCACTCCCGCATAATAAACCGTAATTGCCAGATTGTGCTGGTCTGAGTGGGGGAGATAGGAGAAAATCATTGTATGCAAGGTTTGAAAGAAGGGTATATCCAACCAATTATTGATGAAATAGAAAGCCAAAAAGCACAGCACAGCTTCAAGCAAACCCAGCCACAGAAAGGCGCGCCGCAACAGGCTGCCGTCCACCAAAGGCTGAGACTTACGTCGTGGTGGGCGTTGCATTACATCCGGTTCAGGGTTTTCGCTTCCCAGCGCTAATGCCGGGAAAAGGTCTGTCCCCAGGTCAATTGCTAGGATTTGTTTAACTCCCAAGGCCAGCGGCATCACCTGTGGGGTTAGCAGGGCAGTCAGGATGAACGGTAATAT